>Ga0164313_10002441_pt1 | contig 16683 bp, 13 predicted proteins | sample GuaBasSedimGuay4_FD_113735 | JGI IMG/M metagenome (GOLD analysis project Ga0164313, IMG submission 113735) | Subseafloor sediment microbial communities from Guaymas Basin, Gulf of California, Mexico - Guay4, Core 4569-4, 0-3 cm | ecosystem: Environmental > Aquatic > Marine > Hydrothermal vents...
GCAATTAAATGTTGCTCAAATGGACGTGTTCTCACGTTTAATGATGGACCGTATAATATTTTTAGGAACAGGTATTGATGATACAGTTGCTAATATTATTACCGCACAGTTATTATTTCTTGAATCTATAGATCCGGCAAAAGACATTATGATTTATATGAATTCGCCCGGTGGATCGGTATATGCCGGTCTTGGAATTTATGATACAATGCAATATATAAACCCCGATATTGCTACTATTTGTACCGGAATGGCTGCTTCGATGGGGGCGGTTTTGCTCTGCGCAGGGACCAAGGGGAAACGGTCGGCGCTTAAGCATTCACGGGTTATGATTCACCAGCCGATGGGAGGTGTGCAAGGACAGGCATCGGATATCGAAATAACCGCACGTGAAATAAAAAAAATCAAAAACGAATTATATAAAATAATTTCCGATCATTCGGGGCAGCCGTTTGAAAAGGTATGGAAGGATGGTGACCGCGATCACTGGATGATTGCCGAAGAAGCATTGGAGTATGGAATGATTGATGAAGTTTTGACCAAAAAATCTAAATAAGGATTTATGAGCAAACAAGAAATCACGTGTTCGTTTTGCGGCCGGAAAAAAAGTGAAGTAAATATGCTTATTGCCGGTGTTTCGGGGCATATATGCGATTATTGTATTGAGCAGGCAGATGAGATTATATCGCAGGAACTGGAACACAAAACCAAAAACGAGGTTAAACAAAATATTGTTTTACAAAAACCAGCCGAAATCTTTAATCACCTCAACGAGTGGGTTATTGGGCAGGAAGATGCAAAAAAAGTACTATCGGTTGCGGTTTATAACCATTACAAACGATTGATGTTTACCCCCTCAAAAAGTGGGGATGAAATTGAGATCGATAAATCGAACCTTGTATTTGTTGGTAAAACCGGAACTGGAAAAACCTTGATGGCGCAAACCATTGCCAGGCTTTTACAAGTGCCTTTTGCTATTGCAGATGCAACAGTGCTTACTGAAGCAGGATATGTTGGCGAGGATGTGGAAAGTATTCTCTCGCGCTTATTGCAATCGGCCAATTACGAAGTAAAAAAGGCTGAACGAGGCATTGTTTTTATTGATGAAATAGATAAAATTACACGCAAAAGTGATAATCCCTCCATTACCCGAGATGTTAGTGGTGAGGGGGTTCAACAAGCTTTGTTAAAATTGCTCGAAGGCGCAGTAATCAACGTTCCTCCGCAGGGAGGAAGAAAGCACCCGGAGCAAAAAATGATTCAGATAAATACCAAAAACATTCTTTTTATTGCCGGAGGGGCATTTAACGGGATTGAGAAAAATATTGCCCGTAGGATCAACACCTCACCCATCGGTTTCGCTTCGGTTAAAGAAGAACAGATCGATAAGGAAAACCTGCTGCAGTATATTGCACCCCAGGATTTAAAATCGTATGGGCTTATTCCCGAATTAATCGGGCGGTTTCCGGTACTGACCCATCTTGATCCATTATCGCGAAGCACATTGCGAAAAATTATTACAGAACCTAAAAACGCGTTGATAAAACAGTATGTAAAGCTATTCGAGATGGATGGCATTCAATTGAGTTTTGATGCTAAAACACTTGATTTTATTGTTGATAGGGCCGTAGAATACAAACTGGGAGCACGGGGTTTGCGATCGATAATCGAAGCTATATTAAATGATGCCATGTTCGAATTGCCTTCGAATCCAGAGATTAAAAAACTCCGGGTCACTTTAGATTATGCAAAAAAACATTTCAATAAATCAAAACTAAAAAAATTAAAAATTGCATCTTAAAAAAACCACTAATCAAAACTAAAAACCATGAAAACACTTTTGAAACAATTATTCGCTTTAACAACTGTTTTATTATTTTGGAATACGGCTTTTTCGCAGGAATTGCCACGGCCAAGCCAGCTACAAACAGTTACACAGCGTGTTGGGTTAACCGATGTTACCATTGAGTATTCGCGTCCGAATGCTAAAGAACGGGAAATATTTGGGGGTCTTGTGCCTTACGGCAAGGTATGGCGAACTGGTGCTAATGCAGCAACAACTATCGAAATTAATTCGTATATCAGCTTTCATGGACAGGGATTAGCCCCTGGAAAATATGCTATTTTCGCTACACCGCAAGACGATGGTGTTTGGCAAATAATGGTGAATACCAAATGGGAGCAATGGGGCTCAAGGGATTATAAGCCCGAATTTGATATGATATCGGTATCCGCGCCGGTGCGGACCATGAACGATTATACCGAGAGTTTTACCATTGGATTTGACAATGTGATGGGCGACAAAGCAGTTTTATATCTGCAATGGGCAAATACCCGCGTAGAAATCAGCATTGAAGCAAATTCAAATGCCCAGGCGGTTGAAAATATTAATAAGAAACTCGAAGAACTTGAAAATACACATGGTGCATATAACAGCATTGCCAGGTATTATTTAACGAATAATGGAGCACCTGTAGATGCGTTAAAATATGCTGAAATGTCTGTTAAAAAGAAAGCAACATTCTGGAATTTAAAAACCCTTTCGGAGGCTTATGCTGCAAATGGCAATTACCCAAAAGCAATTGAAACAGCTCAAAAATCGTTGGCAATGGCAACAGAAGCCGATAATAAAAGCTACATTAAACAAAACGAAGTAAACCTGGAGAAATGGAAGGCGATGAAATAAAAACGCTTTTATTCCTTAAATCCTTTTAAATAATAAACATAGGCCAATTCAATAGCCTTATTTTGCCGAAAAACGGTGATAGTATCAATGGGCTCAATGGTGTCGAACATCCCTTTAATCCGACCTTCTGGTGAGCGATAATAGCGGCTTGTGGTAATATACCAGGCATTATCGCCGGGCATAAGCTCGCCCCTGGCTTGATTAATCCAGTAGTATTGGTGGATTTGGTCTAAAGGACCGTAAACCAACATTTTCATTTGTTGTGGGTGCGCCACATAAAAATCGATGTGTGATGCGGGGTACCATTTTTGGCCTACAATGGTATTTGAAATTAAATCCGGATTATCTTTCCGTATGTTTTTAAACCCTTCATTTACCTGTTTCCATCCAAACAGCTCAAGGGTAACATCCTTTTTGCTCGAAGCAATTATATCATCGTTGTTGTTATTAAAATACCATCCAAAATTAATAGCCCCTATTCCTAAAACAATAATTAAAAGATAAACAGCAAAAGAGTATTGGACTATTTTCGGTATTAAACTTTTTGATTTTTCATCGAGGTATGCTGCTGCGATAATCGTTAATGTAAAAAATGCAGGGCCGGTCCAGTGGGGGAGGGTGTCCTGGAAAAAAGACATAAAAACAACCAATGCCCATAAAGGCAAACTAAAAAGAAACAATAGCCGGCTGTTTGTTTTCGAGAGGTTGTGCCGCTTTAATTTTTTGAAAGTGAGTAGCGAAACGATAATAAGAATATAATTGATGGGATTTTGGTAAAACAATTCACCGGCCAGTTCCTGAATTAATCCGGATGGGTTAAATGCGGTAAAAAACGAAACCCGTTCTTCGTGATAGGTAAAACTGATAAAATCGTTCTGATAGTTCCAATAAAAAATCAGCCCAGTAAAAAAGGTACTTATTAATACTGAATAATAAAGATATTTTGACATAAGCCAGGCGCGGTTATAAAGTAGGATGTAAGCTCCTGCCCCAACCCATAAAAAAACAGCGTGATATTTAGAGTAAATAGCAAGACCTGCTAACAAACCCGCCCAAAGCATCTGATTTTTATGGGCACCGGGGTCGTTCGGTAGGATTTTGATAAATAGCAAGAGTGCGCCTAACCAAAAAACCGATTGCGGAGTGTCCGGCATTATAAATACCCCGGTAATAATACCTCCGTAAAGCGAAGCAGAATATAAAATTGCAGCAATTAATCCGGTACGCTCATTTTTAACTTCTTTTCCAACCAGGTAAACCAGGTAAATGGCCAAACTTCCAAATAAAACACTTCCCAGCCGGATAAAAAGATCGCTTTCGAAAAAAAGATTGAAAGAAAACAATCGGATTACCAGACCCACCATTGGGGGATGGTCAAAATAACTCAAAGAGAAATGCCGAGCATAGTTTACATAATAAACCTCATCATTCCCAAGGTGGATAACAGCTGCAGCAAATCCCCGAATAAATGTTGTTACGGCAATCAGCCAGAATAACCACCGATTTATTTTTGTTTTATTCAATTTCGAGCGTATATAAAAGTCCGTCTAAATTTATTGATTATTAAATTGAATAACACTATCCCAATTAACCACGTCAAATTATAAAAAATGCTGCGAAGATTGTCCGGTTTTAGGGTGTGTGGTTCAATTGATGTACCATCAAATCTGAAAACAGGATTTGAAATATAAGTTACACTATCGTTTTTAAAATTGATTTTAAATCGCATCCAATCCTGATCAATTAGTTTTAAATGAAGCGATTGGGCCATTGTGTCCAATCTGAACCCTGAGCTTATTAAACTGATATTGGCCGGTTGCGAAAGATCGATGTGAATGGTGCTTTGATGCCATTCTATTTTTCGGATAACCGGAATTTTAGTACGGGTTTTATCAGCCAAATTTCCTCTTGAAAAAACCATTAAGTTCTTCCCATTTTTTAGAGCGTTTAGTAAACCTCCAGATGTAAGATCAGAAGCATTTACAAGATTTTTTGAAAACCCTGTAACCGCATCTGCATAAGCAAAAACAGGTTGTCCATTATTTAGTAAGGTATCCCAGTAGGCCTCGTCATTACTATCCGATAATTGTATCAGGTTTATTCCATTAACTGAAGTAAAACTGTTGGAGGTTAATTTTGTGGATTTTAAAACAAGGGTGGAATTTTTGTGGTTCTTTCGGTAGTTCATAACAAGGTATTGAACATCATGCATTGAATACCCTAAAAAAAATCGCCCAATGTGTTGCTTTAATAGCGTATCCAATACATACACCGGAGCGGCAAAATCAAGAACACTCAAATAAAGAGGGTCATTTTTTGTGCTTTCGATTAAACTGTTTTCTTCAGCAATAATTTCGGTTAACGGATTATCATTCCAATTTAAATATGGGTTGTAATAATTATTCCCGGAATAGGGTGTTTTTTCGAAAGTATATCCCGGAACCAAAAGGTAAATGGCTGCCAACAGGCTAAATCCCCATTGCAAGGCCAGAAAAATAGTATTAAGTAATTTGAGAAACAAAAATCAATGCTTAAAGTCCAACATCCCGAAAAGCAATATACTCAAATTCCGAACCCGCCGGACAATAATCAACGTTTTGGGGTATAACCATAAAACCGTCGGTGGCTAGCAGGTTGGCAAGGTCTCCGCTTCCCTTTCCCATCATTGGTTTAGCTTGCAAACCATTTTTTGTTTGTACAATTTTTACCTGTAAAAAATAGGTTAAAGGCTTTTTAAAACTAAATGCTTCGGTAAGCTTTAGTTTAAATAAAGGCTGTGATTTAGCTTTTAGCGATTTATAAAACCAAGGCAAAAAATAACGGTGAAAATTCGAAAATGTAGATACCGGATTTCCAGGAAAAGCGAAAAAGTGAACTTTGTTTTTATAAACACCAAACCAAAAAGGCTTTCCCGGGCGTTGTTTTACCTTGTGAAATACCTTTACTACATCAAGTTCTTCCAGAATCTCCGGTATAAAATCCAGTTTTCCTTTTGACACCCCTCCACTCATCATTACCACATCGAAATTTTTTAGAATAGACGAGATTGTTGTTTTAATGTTTTCTTTGCTATCTAATAAGTGAAACATTTTGGGGGTTATTCCTTTTTTTAAAAGATCGGTTCGCAAAGCCCAAACATTCGATTTCCGAATTTGGTGAATTTCAGGTGTTTGATCTACATCAAGAAGTTCATCACCTGATGATAATACTGCAACGCGGGGCAAACTTGCAATTTTCACCCTATTTTTTCCGACCGATGCCAAAATCCCAATTTCAGCCGGTCCGAGTTTTTGCCCCTTTTCAATCAATAAATCCCCTCTTTTTTTATCGTTAGCCTGGCTATGTACATTTTGCCCCTTTATTTTCGGAAAAAAATTGATTTTAGCAATCCCATCCTTAATACTAATATCCTCGTAAGGAATTACTGTATCCATATTTTTTGGTAAAATAGCCCCTGTCATTACTTCGAGGCATTTTTCAGGGTTGCCCAATTCCATTTGCGGAGATCCAGCTGCTTGTAAACCAGCAATCACAAACGAATTGCGATTGGTATTAATTTCTTCAAAAACAAGACCTATTCCGTCCATACTAACCCGATTGAAGGGTGGAAAATCACGATCAGCATAAATATCCTCAGCCAATATTCGGTTGTTGGTTTCATAAAAAGGAACTTTTTCTGTTCCCCAATTTCCAGGACGTCCCATAATTAGATTAAACGCTTTTTCTGCTGCTATCATTTTTTTAAATTACGAAATCAAAGTTATAATTTAACTTGAAATGAAGAAGATAACGTTCTAACTTTATAGTTCTAATTGTAATTTTGTAATTACTTTTGTAAAAAATAATTGTTTATTTTCGACAGTTATACAATCAACAATATAAATAAGGCGAATTTTAATCCGTATGAAAAAAATAATCTCGTTAATATGTATACTTGGCCTAACTTTTGGCTTGTATGCGCAGGGGCCATCGTATGTAGCAAAAGCTGATAATGCATTTGCAAATGAAGCGTTTTTTGAGGCCATCGACATGTATAAAAAGGCTTATTCAAAAGAAAAGAAACCAGACGAAAAGGCGCGTTTGATATTTATGATTGGCGAATCTTATGCGGCTATTCTTGATTTTCCGCAAGCTGAAGTATGGTATACAAAAGCAATTAAAGCAAAATACGGGGAGCCGGTAATTTATTATAGATTGGCATATGCGCTTCAAAACCAGGGAATGTACAAGGAGTCGATGCGCCGGTACAAACAGTACTTTTCTAAAGTTGAAAATGATCCGATAGCCCAAATCGATTATGAAGCATGCCAGGCAGCACAAAGCTGGATTGATAATCCAACGAAATTTGTGGTGGACCCTGAAGTTCAAATAAATTCAGCACAATTCGATTTTTCTCCAAATTTTGCTTCTGGAGATTATATGTCTTTGGTCTTTACTTCTGGTAGAGACGCTTCAGAAGGAGCGAAAATTGACAATCGTTCTGGTGAAAACTATCAGGATATTTACATTACCAACCGAGATGAAAAAGGAAAATGGTCAGAGCCTGTTGGTCTTGCAACAAAAATTAATTCAAAGTTTAATGAAGGAGCTGCTTGTTTTAGTTCTGATTTTAAAACGATTTTTTTTACCAGGTGTATCGAAGAGAAGGACCTAAGGATGGGCTGCGATATTTTTTACACTACGAAAACCGAAGACGGATGGATAGAGGATCCCGTAAAAATGGATTTGAAACCGGAAGGTGCTGATTCTATTACTGTGGGACATCCATCATTGAGTGAAGATGGGAAATTATTGCTTTTTGCATCTGACATGCCAGGCGGTTTTGGCGGTCGGGATATATGGATGATAAAACGCGCAAATGCCGAAGATGTATGGAGCAGTCCGGTTAACCTGGGAGCCGAAATTAATACCGCTGGCGATGAGCTTTTTCCTTACATACATGCAAACGGGAATATATATTTTTCTTCCAATGGACGAATGGGCATGGGGGGACTCGATATTTTTAAAGCAATTCCGACTGATATATATCAATGGGGACAGGTTGAAAACATGAAGTATCCAATTAACTCAGGATTTAACGATTACGGAATTATTTTTGAAGACGATCATGAGCGGGGATACTTTTCAAGTAATAGGCCAGGTACTAAAGGACAAGATGATATTTGGAGCTTCCGTATGCCACCGCTGGTTTATGTTTTGCAGGGAAATGTTTATGATAAAGAGACGCAGGCACCGGTATCCAGTGCTTTTGTGAGGGTAGCCGGAACCGATGGCGCTTCGTTTCAAACCATGACCGATGATAATGGGGGGTTTTATTTTGCCGATAATGGAGATGACAGGTACATTAATACCGATGCTACATACTCAATTGTGGTAAGTAAAGGTGAGTATTACCTGGTGGCCAAAGATCAAATAACAACAGTCGACCTTAATGAATCAACAACTTTTATAAAAGAATTTTTTATTCAACCTATCAGCGATGAGCCCATTGAATTCCCGGAGGTTCAATACGAGTTGAATAAAGCGAGTTTATTGGAAAATTCAAAAGATTCCCTCGACTACCTGTTTAATATCCTGGTAGATAATCCAACTATCGTTATCGAGCTTCAGGCGCATACGGATAGCCGGGCTTCTGATGAATACAATATTAGCTTATCGCAACGTAGGGCGCAGTCCTGTATTGATTATTTGATTTCGAAAGGCATTGATTCCGAACGCCTAAAATCAAGGGGATATGGTGAAACAAGGTTGAGGATATCGGATACGCAAATTGCGCAAATGGCTACCGAAGCAGAAAAAGAAGCAGCACATCAAAAAAACAGGCGTACAGAATTTACTGTAATTAGTTTTGATTACGTGCCTCAAGAGCAATAGCTTTGCATTAAATTTATTTATAAAAGCGCTCCAATATATCGGAGTGCTTTTCATTTTTATCGTATGAACGAAAGGTACCAGCAACGCGGTGTTTCAGCCTCAAAAGAAGATGTTCATGAGGCGATAAAAAATATGGATAAAGGGCTTTATCCTAAAGCTTTTTGCAAAATTGTCCCCGATCATTTAACAGGAAGTGAGCAACATTGTATTGTTATGCATGCCGATGGTGCTGGTACAAAATCTTCGTTGGCATACATGTATTGGAAAGAAACCGGTGATATTTCGGTTTGGAAGGGGATTGCCCAGGATGCGCTAATAATGAACATCGATGATTTACTTTGTATAGGTGCAACCGACAATATTCTACTCTCCTCAACTATTGGGAGAAACAAAAATTTGATTCCCGGCGAAGTTATATCAGCGATAATTAACGGAACTGAAGAGTTGCTTGAAAACCTGAGAGGGCATGGCATTGGTATTTATTCAACAGGCGGTGAAACCGCTGATGTTGGCGACTTGGTGCGGACAATAATTGTGGACAGCACAGTAGTAACAAGAATGGAAAGAAACCAGGTAATTAACAATGCAAACATTAAGGCCGGGAATGTTATTGTAGGGTTGGCTTCGTTCGGGCAGGCAAGCTACGAAGCTGAATACAATGGCGGAATGGGCTCAAATGGCCTGACTTCGGCACGGCACGATGTATTTAACAAGAAATTGGCAACAAAATATCCCGAAAGTTTTGATGCTAAAGTTCCGGAGGCGTTGGTTTATTCGGGTAGCAAAAACTTAACGGATGCGATTGATAACACTCCGATAGATGCCGGGAAACTGGTTTTGTCACCTACACGGACTTATGCACCGATAATTAAGAAAATATTAGACTTATATCGGGATAAAATCGACGGCATGGTGCATTGCAGCGGAGGGGCACAGACCAAAATCCTGCATTTTATTGATGATTTACATATTGTAAAGGATACCATGTTTCAAATTCCACCTTTATTTAAATTGATTAAAGAAGAATCGGGAACCGACTGGAAAGAGATGTATAAAGTATTTAATATGGGCCACCGGATGGAGATTTATTTGCCAGAGGCTTTTGCAAAAGGGATTATCGAGATATCAAAATCGTTTAATGTTGACGCACAAATAGTTGGCAGGGTTCAAGTATCAAATAAAAAGAGATTGACAATTTTAAGTGAGTATGGAACATTTGAATATGAGTAGTTCATATAATTAACAAATAACAAATAACAAATAACAAATAACAAATAACAATTAACAATTAACAAATAACAAATAACAATTAACAAATAACAAATAGCAAATAGCAAATAGCAAATAGAATGAATGGATTATTGATAAAATTACAGGCGATTAAGGAGCGGTACGATGAGGTTGGCAAGCAGATTATCGATCCGGATGTGATTGCTGATATGAAGCGCTATGTAAAGCTGAGTAAAGAGTACAAAGACTTGGGCCCAATTGTTGAAATTTACTATAATTATAAAAATGTAGTGGACAATATCGGATCGTCAAAAGATATAATATCTAATGAAACGGATCCCGATTTTGTGGAGATGGCAAAAGAAGAATTGGAAACCCTTGAAGAGAATAAAGAAAAACTCGAAGACGAAATAAAAATCCTGTTGGTTCCCAAAGATCCGGAAGATGAAAAAAATTCTGTGGTGGAAATAAGAGCAGGAACCGGGGGCGATGAAGCCAGCATTTTTGCAGGTGATCTTTTTCGTATGTACACCAAGTATTGTGAATCGCGCAAATGGAAAATCGAAATTGTAGATATAAGCGAAGGGACTTCCGGCGGGTACAAAGAGATTATTTTTAACGTGAATGGGAGCGATGTTTACGGCGATTTGAAATTCGAAGCAGGAGTGCATCGTGTACAACGGGTGCCCACCACCGAAACCCAGGGAAGGGTTCATACATCAGCTGCTACGGTAATTGTACTGCCCGAAGCCGATGAGTTCGATATTGAAGTTAAAAAATCGGATTTGCGGGTCGATTCGTATTGTTCGAGCGGTCCTGGCGGTCAATCGGTCAATACCACTTATTCGGCTATTCGGCTGACACATATACCAACAGGCATTGTTGCGCAATGCCAGGACCAGAAATCGAAACTGAAGAATTACGATAAAGCTTTTGCTGTGTTGCGTTCGCGCATTTACCAGGTAGAGCTGGAAAAGAAACTCGCAGCCGATGCTGTTAAACGTAAAAGTATGGTTTCTTCTGGTGACCGATCAGCAAAAATCCGCACCTATAATTATCCACAGGGTAGGGTAACCGACCACCGTATAAATCTGACCTTGTACAATTTGCCTTCGATTATAGATGGCAATCTGCAGGAAATTATAGATGCATTAAAAATTGCGGAGAATGCAGAAAAACTGAAGGCTGGGGAATAATAATGAACCGAAACCAACTCATAGCGCAAATCAAAGCAAAGCAATCATTTTTATGTGTTGGGCTTGATACTGATCTAACAAAAATCCCTACACATTTACTGAAATCAGACGATCCTGTTTTTGAGTTTAACAAACGGATTATTGATGCTACAGCCCAATATGCAGTTGCTTATAAACCCAATATTGCTTTTTATGAAATGTTGGGACCAAAAGGATGGGAAAGCCTTCGGAAAACCCTGGATTATATTCCAAATGAAATATTTACCATTGCCGATGCGAAACGTGGCGATATCGGAAATACATCGGGTTACTACGCCAAGGCATTTTACGACACCTATAATTTTGATTCGATTACCCTGGCGCCATATATGGGAGTTGATTCTGTAAAACCATTTTTGAAGGATGATAAATGGGCAATCGTACTTGGGTTAACTTCGAACGAAGGAGCCTTTGATTTTCAGCAACTTGAATTGAAAAATGGAAAAATGCTTTTCGAAGAAGTAATCCGTAAATCAGCCACTTGGGGAAGTAGCGAAAACATGATGTATGTAGTCGGTGCCACCCGAGGTGAAATGATTGCAAAAGTCAGGGAAATTATTCACGAACATTTTTTACTGGTGCCGGGAATTGGCGCTCAGGGCGGATCGCTCGAAGAGGTTTGCAAGTATGGGTTAATTAATGATGTGGGGTTGTTGGTTAACTCATCTCGGGGTATTATTTATGCAGGAAACAACCATGGTTTTGAAAAACAGGTTGCTAAGGCGGCAAAAGATATTCAGCAGCAGATGATGCGTATTTTGCAGAGTAGGAGTCTAGTTTGATTATAATATTACGGTGCGCTGCACCATTTTAAAATATCTTTTCTTTTTAATGTAGAAGTATCGAGGTGCACCTAAACATTTATAGAAAATTAAAATCAAACATCAACATGAATTTTCATTATTCAAAAATCACAAAAGGGATGATTAAAAAATCAGCTAATTCCCTTATTTACAAGCCATAAATTTCGTATTAACTTGTTGGCAACCTAAATGCCATGCGCGAAGAATTTCTACATTTTATCTGGCTCTATCAACTTTTTGACCATTCGCGGCTGAAAACCGAAGACGGAGAGCTTTTACTCGTATTACAACCTGGTGTTCTCAATACCCATTCGGGACCTGATTTTTCGGAAGCACGTGTTCGCATTGGGGAAAATATTTGGGTGGGCAATGTAGAGATGCATATTAAATCATCTGACTGGTATGCGCACAACCACCACTTGGATAACGCTTATAAAAATGTGATGTTGCATGTTGTTTACGAGGACACATCCCCGGATGGAACAAATCCCAAACCCAACATTCCGGTATTAAATTTAAAAGGGCGTGTAGATCTTAATAAATACCTGCAGTGGCAAAAACTGATTAACCGCCCGGATTGGATACCCTGTAAAAGTTCGATTGGTGAAGTTCCGGAAATTGTAAAGTTGCAGGCTATTGAGCGGATGGCTGTGGAGCGCTTAGAGCGAAAAACCACGGATGTTAACCGCATGCTCGAACAACATCAGGGAAACTGGGAAAAAGCGCTTTTAATTATGCTTTCACGTTCGCTTGGTGCAAAGGTAAATGCGGAGCCTTTTCAAGTACTGGTCGAATTACTATCCTTAAATCAGCTTAAAAAATTAAAAGATAAAAAGCTAAGTATCGAATCCATGCTTTTTGGATTATCAGGTTTACTGAATGATTCTCAGGAAGGTATTTATGTTGAGGAATTATGCGATGAGTTTGCATTTTTAAAACATAAGTTTAACCTAAGCGGGATGAATTCTGCACATTGGAAGTTTATGCGCATGCGTCCGGCAAATTTCCCAAGCTTAAGAATTGCACAGCTGGCGGTTATTCTCAGTCAGTGGAATCAGCTTACGGAACAATTGTTTTATCAGGCATCTACAAAAAACCTGGCAAAAATCCTTCAACAACCTGTTCATTCTTATTGGAAAACCCATTATCGCTTTGGCAAACCCGCTAAAATTAAATCCGATAAAATGGGCAAAACAATGGTTAATAATATTATCATCAACACTTTTGTTCCGTTTTTATATGCATACGGTAAAGCTCACGACAATGAAATTCATCAGGAAGCAGCTCTTGAAACCCTTCAACAAACCGTTAGTGAAAAAAACAATATAATTTCGGGATGGAAAACTTTAGGTATAAACCCAGAAAATGCTTTCGAAACACAGGGACTGATTGAATTAAAAAATGAATATTGCGCATTTAAAAAATGTTTAACTTGCAAAATCGGAGCATGGATGTTAAACAAAGCGTAAAACAATGATTCAACACATTTTAGATTATTTTGAAAAACAAACTTTTGGGGTTTGTAATTGGTGGGGCGAAAAGCTGCAAATCAAGCCGAATAGTGTTCGGCTTTTCTTTATTTACCTGTCTTTCCTTACATTTGGCTCACCCATACTTTTATATTTAATCATGGTTTTTATCCATCAAAACAAATCATTTTTTAAACCAAAAGTCCGAAAAACAATCTGGGAAATTTAATGTTGGGAATTAAAGGGTATAGCAATTTTTTTTACAGTAAACTGGTCAATGCCCTTGGAATGTTATTGGGGGTAATTTCAATGGGCACGATTGGATATGAAACAATCGAAGATAACTATAATTTTGTAGATGCTTTTTACATGACCATCATCACCATCTCAACAGTTGGTTTTAGGGAGGTCCATGTATTGAGCGATGCCGGAAAATTATTTACCGCATTTTTAATTATCAGCTCCTTCGGAATATTTGCTTATTCAGTTACTTCAATTACGACATTTATAATGAGCGGAAATTATAGGAAACACTTTATAGAAAATAAAATGTTAAAAGAAATCAACAAATTGTCAGGCCACATTATTGTGTGTGGGTATGGGCGTGTAGGCCGTAAAGCTGCAGGGGAATTGCGCGATCATAGCGAAAAAGTTATTGTAATCGAGCAACAGGAAGATGCCGTTAATGGAATTCAGGATATAAGCGGATTGTCATACATTATTGGCGATTCGACCGTAGATGAAAACCTTTTAAAAGCCGGAATAATAAGTGCTAAGGCGATAATAACAACCTTGCCGAGCGATTCAGAAAACCTGTATGTAGTACTTACAGCAAGGGAACTTTGCAAAGATCTTGTAATAATCAGCAGGGCTTCCAATCCGTCTGCTGTTAAAAAATTAAAAATTGCGGGAGCCACAAATGTAATTATGCCTGATATGGTAGGCGGCTCTCATATGGCGTCGCTGGTTACAACACCCGATTTAAACGAATTTCTGGATCACATTTCAATTCAGGGTGAAGCGGATGTAAATCTCGAAGAAGTTTCATTTTCAGATGTACCTGAAGAGTTGAAATATTTGACTTTAAAAGAACTTGATGCCCGGAATAAATTAGGGGTCAATATCATAGGGTTTAAAACTACTGATGGTGAATACATTATTAATCCGGGTCCCGACACCATAATACTTCCAAATTCAAAATTATTTGTTTTAGGGACTTCACAGCAAATCAACGTTTTAAATATGGCATTAAATAAAAATAAAAATAGAAAATCTTCGTATTAGGTTGGAATTCCGAGCTTTTTTTAAATATTGTACTATTTTTAACAACAGTATAACAATCAATTCTAATTTCTCTTGAAACCAGTAGGGGTTAAAACCTTTTGAATCTAAAACTCATATGAAAAAATCATTTCTACTTTCAACAGTTTTCACATTTATATATAAAATTTCCTTTGCCCAAATTGAACAACAAATTGAAGAAGAGGCTGCCGGAATTGGGGATAAGATAAACGCCGTTTTTGAACCTATTGTTGATGTATTGGCTATAGTTTTTTTCTGGGACCCGGTTAAGGCAGTGGGAATTGATATCGGAGCTGATGTTCCTATTATTGTTTTATGGTTAGTAGTGGGAGCAGTGTTCTTTACTTTTAAAATGAATTTTATCAATGTTCGGGGATTTAAGCATTCAATCGAATTATTACAAGGAAAATTCGATGATCCGAACGATAAAGGGGAAGTATCCCATTTTCAGGCTCTTACAACCGCATTATCTGCCACCGTAGGTTTGGGAAATATTGCAAGTGTAGCCGTAGCCATTACCTTGGGGGGACCGGGGGCAACTTTTTGGATGATTATTGCCGGATTATTGGGTATGTCTACAAAGTTTACAGAATGTACATTGGGGGTAAAATACAGGGAAATAGATGAAGAAGGCAATGTATCCGGTGGACCAATGTATTATTTGACCAAAGGCCTGGATAAGCGCAACCTGGCTAAGTTGGGGAAGGTTTTAGCTGTTGTATTTTCGATACTTGCTATACTTGCTTCGTTTGGTGGTGGCAATATGTTTCAGGCTAACCAGGCGTTTGCCCAGGTTCAAGGTCAGTTTCCAGTTTTACAGGGCCATGGATTTTGGTTTGGTATTGGCATGGCGGTTTTAGTGGGCGTTGTAATTATTGGTGGAATTAAATCCATTGCCAGGGTAACCGAAAAGATTGTTCCTTTTATGGCGGTTCTTTATGTTGGTGCAGCTCTGGTTATTCTTGGAATTCATTATGCCGAAATCCCAGCAGCTTTTAAACTTATTTTTAGCAGTGCTTTTAATGCTGATTCGATGTACGGCGGTTTTATTGGCGTTTTAATGATGGGTTTTAAACGGGCATCGTTTTCGAATGAAGCCGGAGTTGGTTCTGCAGCAATTGCTCACGCAGCGGTTAAAACCAACGAGCCCGTCAGCGAAGGATTTGTTGCCTTGTTGGAACCATTTGTCGATACTGTTGTAATTTGTACCATGACAGCTTTGGTTATAGTGATTACCGGAAGATATACCGGTTATGAACTGGAAGGTGCACAGTTGACTTCTTCAGCATTCGAAAGTACTATTTCGTGGTTTCCAGCCCTACTGACGGTGGCTGTATTTTTGTTTGCTTTTTCTACTATGATTTCCTGGTCTTATTATGGGTTAAAAGCATGGACGTTCCTTTTCGGCGATTCCAAAAGAATAGCAAATGCCTATAAATTATTTTTCCTGGGGTTTATTGTAATAGGTGCTTCTTCTACATTAGGAGCGGTGATGGATTTTTCTGATATGATGATATTGGCCATGGCATTTCCAAATATAATCGGGCTGTACCTGATGGCATCAGAAGTAAAAGTTGATTTAAAAGATTATATGGACCGGGTGAAGTCCGGTGCGATTAAAAGGTTTAAGTAGCAGGATATTATTTGTTTCCTGAAAGTGTTGAAACCAAGGTTGTGATTTCGATGCCTGCAATATTTTTCACTTTATCGGGTAAGCCAGTTCCATCATCATTAATAATTATTCTATAACCTTTTTTCTTTAATTGATCAATCTGTTTTAAAGTAGGTAGATCTTTATAAACAGTGTAGTCTGTATAAAACATGGCTTCGGTATGATGTTCCATATTAAAGATAATAACGTTGTTTTCGGCTCCTATAATTTTATTAAGGTTTTTCAAATCTGCCACCCATTGTGGGTTTCTCTCTATAATTTGAAAAGGCTTTACCCTTTCTATTGAATATCGGATAGGTAATACTATTAGTAGAATTAATAAAAGTACGATAACCCACTTTTTTTTGAAGCGATTTTTTAATTGATAAAAATAAAACCAATAGTAAGAAGCCAATATAAAAAATGCGGGAGC
>Ga0164313_10002442_pt1 | contig 16681 bp, 9 predicted proteins | sample GuaBasSedimGuay4_FD_113735 | JGI IMG/M metagenome (GOLD analysis project Ga0164313, IMG submission 113735) | Subseafloor sediment microbial communities from Guaymas Basin, Gulf of California, Mexico - Guay4, Core 4569-4, 0-3 cm | ecosystem: Environmental > Aquatic > Marine > Hydrothermal vents >...
GACAAGGTGGTTCCAATTTCAGTTAATTATCCCTTCTTTTTCAAACCCATCCAGGACGGAATGGACCGTCCAAAGACCGAGCTTGCCTACCGTGTCCCCGCCAGTAAGTTCACCCGTAGAAAACTTACCACAACCCCTGACGAAACCCAACAGGAATTACAGGGACTTGACACGACCATCGATTGGAAGAACACCGGTGATAACTCCTATGATGGAGAGAAACTCAAACTCCTCGTCCACGATGAATCGGGTAAATGGGAACGTCCGAACAACATCCTCAACAACTGGAGGGTTACGAAAACCACACTACGATTAGGTAGTAGAATTATTGGAAAGTGTATGATGGGTAGTACCTGTAATGCGCTGGACAAAGGTGGTGATAACTTTAAAAAACTATATTATGACTCCGACGTTACAAAACGAAACCGCAACGGACAGACTCGCTCGGGATTATATAGTTTGTTCATACCTATGGAATGGAACTACGAAGGATACATTGATTCTTATGGCGTACCTGTATTCGAAACACCAGAAACTGAAAGTGTTGGACCGCATGGAGATATAATAGATTTAGGTGTAATTGAATATTGGCAAAACGAAGTAAACGGTTTAAAAGGAGATCAAGATGCTTTAAATGAATTTTATAGACAATTTCCAAGAACTGAAGAACATGCTTTTAGAGATGAAGCAAAGCAATCTCTTTTTAATTTGACAAAAATTTATGAGCAAATTGATTTTAATGGAGATTTAAAACACAGTAATTTAGTTACTAAAGGTAGTTTCCAATGGAGAGATGGAATAAAAGATACTAGCGTTATATTTGTTCCAAATAGCAATGGCAGATTTTTAGTAACTTGGGTTCCACCTGAAAACTTACAAAATCGTGTAATAGTAAAGAATGGGGTTAAATATCCAGGTAATGAGGATTTAGGTGCTTTTGGTTGTGATAGTTATGATATATCTGGAACAGTGGATAGTAGAGGTTCTAATGGTTCGTTGCATGGATTAACTAGTTTTAGTATGCTAGACGTTCCACCTAATCATTTCTTTTTAGAATATATAGCTAGACCTCAAACAGCAGAGATATTTTTTGAAGATGTACTTATGGCCTGTGTTTTTTATGGCATGCCTATATTAGCGGAAAATAATAAACCTAGATTGTTGTATCATTTTAAAAGAAGAGGATATAGAGGTTTTTCAATGAATAGACCTGACAAAATATATAACAAGTTATCTGTTACTGAAAGAGATATTGGAGGTATACCAAACTCAAGTGAAGATATAAAACAAGCACACGCTGCTGCAATAGAAACTTATATAGAAAACTTTATAGGTTTACAAGATAAGGGTTATGGAGACATGTATTTTCAAAGAACTTTAAATGATTGGAGTAGATTTAACATAAACAATAGAACAAAGCATGATGCGTCTATAAGTTCTGGACTTGCTTTAATGGCATGTAACAAAAATAGATACAGACCTGTACCAAAAAGACAAGTTATATCTTATGATTTGGGTATAAAAAAATATGATAACACTGGTATTGTTTCGAAAATTATAAAATAAATGAATATAAATTATAATACTAATAGCGCTTTTCCCAATCAGGTGGTACCTTTGGAGGAAAAATTAAGTATGAAGTATGGTAGTCAGGTTGCTGATGCTATACAATCAGAATGGTTTGCGCAAGGTAGAACTAATGGAAATAGGTATTTAACAACCTTTAACAATTATCACACTCGTAGATTATATGCTAGAGGTGAACAATCAACTCAAAAATATAAAGATGAATTATCTATAAATGGTGATTTATCTTATTTAAACTTAGATTGGAAACCAGTGCCTATATTATCTAAATTTGTAGATATACTTACTAATGGTATTTCTAATAAAGATTATGATATAAAAGCTTATGCTAACGATCCTATGTCTGTTAAAAAGAGAACAGACTACGCTACTAGGCTAGCTATGGATATGTATGGTCAAGATATTATAGAAGAAGTAAAAGCTACTACAGGACAAGATATATCACAAACAAATATACCAGCAGTTGATCTTCCTAAAACAATGGAAGAAATGGAACTTCATTTACAACTATCTTATAAACAATCAATTGAGATAGCTGAAGAAGAAGCAATAACACAAACGTTAGATAAAAATAAATACGATTTACTTAAACGTAGGTTAAATTATGATCTAGTTACATTAGGTATTGCAGCTGCAAAAACAAATTTCAATACAGCTGAAGGTATAACTTTAGATTATGTTGATCCTGCTTATATGATTTATTCATATACAGAAGATCCTAATTTTGAAGATATATATTATGTTGGAGAGGTTAAAGCTGTTACTATTCCAGAAATAAAACAACAATTTCCAAACATATCTGATGACGCATTAGAAAAAATTCAAAAGTCTTATAGTAATAATAATTATATTTACGGTTGGGGTGCTTACGATGAAAACACTGTTCAAGTTTTATATTTTGAATATAAGACTTATATGGATCAAGTATTTAAAATAAAACATACAGATCAAGGTTTAGAAAAAGCATTAGAAAAACCAGATACTTTTAATCCACCAGAAAGTGATAATTTTAATAAAGTTTCAAGAAGTGTAGAGGTTTTATTTGAGGGTGTAAAAGTGTTAGGAACAGATATGATGCTTAGCTGGAAAATGGCTGAGAACATGACTAGGCCATTAGCTGATACAACTAAAGTAGAAATGAATTATGCTATTTGTGCACCTCGTATGTATAAAGGTAGAATAGAATCTATTGTTAGTAAAACTATAGGTTTTGCTGATATGATACAATTAACTCATTTAAAACTACAACAGGTTATAGCTAGAATGGTTCCTGATGGTGTATTCTTAGACATGGATGGGTTAGCGGAAGTTGACTTAGGTAATGGAACTAATTATAATCCAGCTGAAGCATTAAACATGTATTTTCAAACTGGTTCTGTAGTTGGTAGATCACTTACTCAAGATGGTACTATGAACGCTGGTAAAGTACCTGTTCAAGAATTATCCACCTCTTCAGGTCAAGCTAAAATAGGTTCTTTAATAAATACCTATAATTACTACGTACAAATGATACGGGATGTAACAGGATTAAACGAAGCTAGAGATGGTAGTTTACCAGATAGAGATACTTTGGTTGGTTTACAAAAAATTGCAGCTCAACAGTCTAATATAGCGACTAAGCATATTAACAATGCTAGTTTATATTTAACGTTAAGATTATGCGAGAATATATCTAAAAAATTAGTTGATGTTCTTAATTTTCCATTAACAGCTGAAGCTTTAAAAAATTCTATATCAACATTTAATGTTAATACGTTAAGAGAAGTTTCTAATTTAAATCTACATGATTTTGGAATATTCTTAGATCTTGAACCAGATGAAGAAGAAAAAGCTCAACTAGAACAAAACATCCAAGTTGCATTGCAATCAGGTGGTATTGATTTAGAAGATGCTATTGATCTTAGACAAATACGCAATTTAAAGTTAGCTAATCAAATGCTAAAACAAAAACGTAGATTAAAACAGGAAAGAGATCAAAAGGCTGCTCAAGCTAATATGCAGGCTCAAGCTCAAGCAAATGCAAAATTAGCAGAGCAAACAGCATTAGCTGAAACTCAAAAACAACAAGTTTTAGTTGATCAAAAAATGCAATTAGAACAAGCCAAATCTCAATTTGAAATACAAAGAATGCAGGCTGAAGCTGAAATTAAACGACAGTTAATGGCTGAAGAGTTTAATTATAATGTTCAACTTGCTAAAGAAAAATTCTCTAGTGAAGGAAATAAAGAGAAAGAAATAGAAGATAGAAAAGATAAAAGAGCTAGAATAATAGGGACTCAACAGTCTCAAATGATACAGCAGAGACAAAATGATGGAACACCTATCGATTTTGAATCTACTAATGATAGTTTAGGTGACTTTGGTTTAGAAGCCTTTGGTCCTAAATAATTTTTTAATTTTATAATATTATATTATGTCAGAAGTAAAACCGACCGAAGAGGTCAAACAAGAAGGTGACTTTTCTTTAAAAGGAAAGAAAACAAAACCTAAAAAATTGGTTGACAGTTCAAAAGAACAACCAGTAAAAGTAGATTTAACTAAACCTGAAGCACAAGGAGAACTTGTAGAGGATATAGTTAAAGTTGATTTAACAGATAAAAAACAAGAAAATGCCGTTCAAGCACAAGAGACAGATGATAGCAATGTTGTTATCGAAAAGCCCGAAAACAGTGGCGACAGCAAAGAAGTGGTTGAAAAAGTACGGGACACCGAAGAAAAACTAGAAAGTCCTTTACAAGAAATAACTGAAGAAGAAGTTGACGAAAAGACTATTGAGTTATATGAAGAAGCAGAGCAAGCTGTTAAAGATCAAGTTACACAAGGTAAAGAATTACCTGAAAACGTACAATCACTTGTAGACTTTATGTCAGAAACAGGTGGTACAATAGAAGATTATGTAAGATTAAATCATGATTATTCTAATGTAAACGAAAAAGTATTATTACAAGAATACTATAAACAAGCTAAACCTCATTTAGATCAAGAAGAAATTAACTTTATTATGGAGGATAATTTTTCTTATGATGAGGAAATTGATGAGCCAAGAGAAATTAGAAAAAAGAAATTGGCTTTCAAAGAAGAAGTTGCTAAAGCTCGATTAGAGCTTGATGCTATGAAGGATAAATATTACCAGGAAATCAAGTTGAGACCTGGTGTTACCCAAGAACAGCAGAAAGCCACGGACTTTTTCAATAGATACAAGCAGCAAGAAGAGCAAGCGAAAACCCTTCAACAGGATTTTAAAAAGCAAACTGAACAAATTTTTAACGACGATTTCAAAGGTTTTGATTTTAGTTTAGGTGAAAAAAAGTTTAGATATAAAGTTCAAAATCCAAGTGAAGTAGGTAAGTCACAGTTAGATGTTAATAATTTCATTAGTAAATACATTGATGAAAAAGGAGCTGTAACTAACCCTGCAGGTTATCACAAAGCACTTTATGCTGCAATGAATGCGGATAAAATCGCTAATCATTTTTACGAACAAGGAAGAGCTGACGGTGTTAAAAACGTTGTCGATTCTTCTAAAAATCTAAGTAGTGACAAGCCTAGGCAAGTTGCCGACGGAAACGTCTTTATAAATGGTTTAAAAGTAAAATCAATAAGTGGTTTGGATTCGTCTAAACTAAAAATTAAAAAACGAAAATTTAACTAATTAAAACTTTTAAATTATGGGAATTTTAAATCCACAATTTGGTACAATAGTTCCATCGCAGGTACAACAAACTCTTGCGAGTAACTATTTGACTTTTGACGGCGCTGCTGGTGGAAATTTCGCACAACAATACTTACCTGAGCTTTATGAGCAGGAAGTTGAAAGATATGGTAATAGAACTTTATCTGGATTCTTAAGAATGGTTGGTGCTGAATTACCAATGACGTCTGACCAAGTAATCTGGTCTGAACAAAATAGATTACATATTGCATATGATAACTGTGCTAACGGTGGTGCTGCGAATACAATTACTATTCCAGTTGCTGCAGATATTAACAACGTTGTTTCACCACAACAAACTATTGTCGTAATGGATGATTTTGGTGGTGAGTCAAAATGTTTAGTTGTTGATTCTGATTTAAGAACAGCTGCTGGGGGTGGTACTGGTGTACTTAATGTATTACCTTACGGTTCTGCTACTTTAGCTACTGAAGGTCTTGTAGGTAACGTAAAGATATTTGTTTACGGTTCTGAATATCCAAAAGGAACAAACACTACAATCGCTCCTTCTGCTGCTGGTGTAGCTGTTGCTGGTAATGATTATCCAATCGCTACAGTAACTCCTGACTTTACTCAGTTTTCTAACAAGCCAATCATTATTAGAAGCCAATATTCAATCAATGGTTCTGACACTGCTCAGATCGGTTGGGTAGAAGTTGCTACTGAAGATGGTACTTCTGGATATTTATGGTATTTAAAAGCTGAGTCTGAAACAAGACTTAGATTTGAAGACTACCTAGAAATGTCTGTTGTAGAAGGTGAGCAAGTTGGTGCTGGTTCTGCTATTGCAAACGTAACAGGTACTGAAGGTTTATTTGCTGCTATTGAAGATAGAGGTAATGTACAAGTTGGATTCTCTGCTGGAACAGGTATTAGTGACTTTGATGATATTCTTAGAAACTTAGATACTCAAGGAGCAATTGAAGAAAACATGTTATTCTTAAACAGAAATACTAATCTTGATTTTGATGACATGCTAGCTTCTATATCTTATGGAAATGCTGGTGGTACTGCTTTCGGTTTATTCGAAAACTCTGAGGAAATGGCATTAAATTTAGGTTTCTCTGGATTCAGAAGAGGTTCTTATGACTTCTACAAAACTGACTGGAAATACTTAAACGATGCTTCAACTCGTGGTGCTATGAGTGGACCTGCTTCTATTGAAGGTGTATTAGTTCCTGCTGGAACAAGTACAGTTTACGATCAGATTTTAGGTACTAACATTAGACGTCCTTTCTTACACGTAAGATATAGAGCGTCACAAGCTGATGATAGACGTATGAAGTCTTGGTTAACTGGATCTGTTGGTGGAGCTTTCACTAGCGATTTAGATGCTATGACTGTAAACTTCTTATCTGAAAGATGTTTAGTAACTCAGGCTGCTAATAACTTTGTATTATTCAAAGGAGTGTAATTACTCAATACTAATGTAATTTTTACCCTCGTTATATTAACGGGGGTAATTATTACTTTTATAAACTATTTAATTATATTATATTATGGCTAAAAAAGCTAAAGCAGAAGCTGTTGAGGTTGCACCTCAAGAGGTTGCGGTAAAAACTGCACCTCCAAAACCCACGAAACCAGAGTGGGAAATAAAACCTAGAACATATATTATTAAAGGAAATAAACAACCTTTAACAATGACTATTCCAGGTAAACATACAAGAAAAAGTCCTTTATTGTATTTTGATCCAAAATCAAATTCACAAAGAGAACTAAGATACGCTACTAATATGAACAGTCCTTTTGTTGATGAACAAAAAGGAGAAGTTACATTAGGGCATATTACCTTTAGAGATGGAGTGCTATCGGTTCCACAAGAGAATCAAATTTTACAAAAATTATTAAGTTTATATCACCCATTAAAAGGTAAAAAATACTATGAGTTTGACGCTGTTATAGAAGCAGAAGATGATTTAGATATTATTGAAATGGAAATAGCAGCATTAAATGCAGCTCAATCAATGGACGTTGATCAAGCAGAAGCTATATTAAGAGTTGAAAAAGGTAGTGCTGTTTCTAATATGAAATCTAAAGAACTCAAAAGAGATTTATTATTATTCGCTAAACGCAAACCAGGTTTATTTTTAAACCTAGCTAATGATGAGAATGTTCAATTAAGAAACTTTGGTATAAAAGCAATTGAAGCCAGAATAATTAATTTATCTCAAGATCAAAGAACTTTTCACTGGGGCTCAAATGATAGAAAATTATTTACAGTACCATTTGATGAAAACCCATACTCAGCTTTAGCCGCTTGGTTTAAAACTGATGAAGGTGTAGAAGTTTATAAATCTATAGAAAAAAGAATATAAACAAGTGATACTAATATATTAGGGTGTCACCAATAGTGATACCCTAGTGTATTATAATTTAAATAAGTATGGCTATAAACGTAAACACTGTATATCAAACAGTCCTGTCTATATTAAACAAAGAGCAGAGAGGTTATCTAACTCCAGCAGAATTTAACAAAGTAGGTGGTCAAGTACAATTAGAAATATTTGAAAAATACTTTGAAGATTTAAATCAACAGTTGAGAGTTCCTCAGGCAGATGCAGATTATTCAGACAGAATAATGAATCTTGATGAGAAATTAGCTATATTTAAAACATTTGGTAATGCGTCTTACGACACAGTGAGCACACCCGGGTTAGAATATTTCACACTACCAAAAATAGATGCTTATGGTGCTACTGTTGATTTTTATAGACTTGGTACTGTGATATACACTGATGATAGAGGTAATCAAATAGAACTTCAAAGATTATCTAGAACAGATTTCTACAACATAGAAAGATCTCCACTAACAAAAGCAACAAAAAGTTTTCCTACATATTTATATGAGAATAGAGGTAATCAAAATACTTCAGGATCAAGTTTAGATGATCATTTACAAAACATCTTATTTGTCAATCCTACTAGTATTACTAGCAATATTACAGTGGATTATATTAGAAAACCTGTTAGTCCTATATGGGGTTTTTCAACAGGTAGTGCAGGTCAATATATATATAAAGATTCTTTTTATGATCCTGCAACTGGCTTAGGTTCAAGAAATTTTGAACTACATGAATCAGAACAAACAAATGTTATATTAAGAATATTGGCTTATTCTGGAATAATAATAGAAGATCCTGCTATAATACAGGTAGCTAGTCAACAAGTTCAAGGTAAAGAAGTAAATAAAAAAAGTTAATAAATGGCAGTTATAAATGAAACCAATCAGCAGTATTACGCAGGCGCACAAGGCTTTGTAGTTAAAGAACTTTTAGGTGAAACTGATTTTACTTTTACCTTTGATACAGATTTAATATTTGGATCTTTTGATCCTACAGATATTAACTATCAAAAAAATAATTTTAAATTATATTCTAGTATTGATGGATTGACATATAATGAATATACAAACTCTTACACTGTAACTGGTAACACTATTTCATTAGGAGTAGCATTACCATTTGAACATGTTTTAGTTTGTCAATTAAAAAGATTAGATGGTGGAAGTTATGGTAATAGAGATGCTTACGGTTCTACTACAGAACAAAACTATGGAAGTTATGAATATATAACTTTAAATGATGTAGTTAATAATTTTATAGTAGCATATGTAGGAGCAGGTAAATTAATACCTAGTGTTAAAAGAACTGACTTAATATTCCATGCGAAAAGAGCATTGCAAGAATTTAGTTACGATACACTTAAGAGTATAAAATCTCAAGAGCTAACTATACCACCAAGTTTAAGTGTAGTAATACCTCAAGATTACGTAAACTATGTACGTATGTCTTGGATAGATATGCAAGGAGTACAAAGAATTATATATCCAGCTAATAACTTAACAGACTCACCCTATAGAACTCCAATACAAGATGGCGAAGGAGTACCAACACAAGATAATTTTGGAGAAAATTTACAAGGAACTTCTATAACAGAAGAAAGATGGAGAAATAATAATCCTAGTTTAATAAACCAAGAGTTTAACCAAGGTCAATACAATGCTGGTTTAGACTGGTGGGGCTATGATTGGGGTTATGGAGGTATGTGGTTTTGGGGTTACGGACAGTTGTATGGAAATGATCCTCAATATTCTCAAGTAAACGGTTGGTTTAACATGAATGAAAGAGAAGGTAAAATATCTTTTTCTAGTAATTTAGTTGGAAGATTAATAATACTAGAATATATATCAGACGGCTTAGCATATGATATGGATAGTAGAGTTCCAAAATTAGCTGAAGCTGCTATATACGCTTATTTATCTCACGCTGTATTAGCGAGTAGAATTAATCAACCAGAGTATATCATACAAAGATTGAAAAGAGAAGCAAGTGCTAAATTAAGAAATGCTAAAATAAGATTATCTAATATTAAACTTGATGAGATAGTACAAGTAATGAGAGGTAAATCTAAATGGATAAAACACTAAAATTAAATGGCGGAATTTAAAAATGTTTTTATAAAGTCTAAAATGAACAAAGATCTTGATGATCGTTTGTTACCACAAGGCGAATATAGAAACGCAGTAAATATACAAGTCAGTAAATCCGAGTCTTCAGATGTTGGTGCGCTAGAAAATGTTTTAGGTAATGATAAGATAATTAGTTTTGAAACAGTAACAGGTGAAGATGATGTAATTTGTGTAGGTTACCTAGTTTCAGAAGTAAACTCTAGTGTTTATTTTTTCCTTACATCAAACACATTAGATAGTAATCCAAACGGAGTTTATGCGCCTGGTGCTACAAATTTTATTATTGAATCTATAATATCTCAAGGCGTAGCAACAACTAATACTATATTGGTAGAAGGAGCTTTTTTAAATTTTTGGGAAGGTTCACCTATATATGGAGTTAACTTATTAGAAGATTTATTATTTTTTACTGATAATAGAAATCAACCTAGAAAAATTAATATTAGTTTTGCTAGAGATGATTCTACTTATTACACAATAGAAGATACTATAAGTGTAGCTAAATACATGCCTTATAAAGCACCTGTGTTATGGCAAGAAATTACACAAAAAGTTATTGACGATAGTGGTACTCCTGCTGATTTAACACCGGCTTTAGGTGAATACCAAACAACTATGCAAGATGTTGTTAGTGAATTTTTACCTGACGGCACTACACCTAATCCATATGAAGATCCCTTATATCAAGGTGATCCTGATTATTTAGAAGATAAATTTGTTAGATTTAGTTATAGATTTAAATTTGATGATGGAGAATATTCTGTATTTGCTCCTTTTACTCAAGAGTGTTTTATACCTCAACAAGATGGTTATTTTTTATTTAATCCATCAGGAACTGACAATGATGATAACGACATGTCAGCTGCTTATAGAAGCACGATAGTTGATTTTATGGAAAACAAAGTTAATCAGTTGACTTTGTTAATTGAAATGCCTGAAAATCAAGACCCAGCTTTTCCAGGTACAAGATTATCTAATGTTACAGACTATTTTAAAATAACAGAGTTAGAAATATTATTTAAAGAATCTGATAGTGCGGCTGTTTTGGTTGTAGATACAATACCTGCTAGTCAGATAATTGCACAATATGATCCAACAGGTTTGGGTAATACATATTTATATAAATACTCTGGTACAAAACCATTTAGAACTTTACCTGAAAGTCAATTAGTTAGAGTTTATGATAAAGTACCAGTAAAAGCTTTAGGTCAAGAAGTAATAAGCAACAGAGTTGTATATAGTAATTTTCAAACTAGACACACTCCACCAGCTGGTATTGATTACAATGTTGGTGCTGGTCCTAAACTACCTTTTGATGTTAGTACTCCAGCAACTTCTGTTTCTTGGAACACAAGCATTGTTGAATATCCTAATAGCACTTTAAAACAAAATAGAAATTATCAAGCTGGTTTTGTATTATCTGATAGGTTTGGTAGAACAACTTCAACGTTGCTTTCAAATCAAGCAACTGTTTCAGCATCTACTGCGTCACAGTTATCCACAGTTTATTCTGCTTATAATTTAGATCCTGCAGATGGTGGTCCAGATATAGGACAATGGCCAGGAGATGCTTTATTTGTTCAGGTTAATGATACAATTAGTGAAACACCTATTGCTCAAACTTTATACCCAGGTACTTACAAGGGAGATCCAACGCAATCAGATTATAATCCTTTAGGATTTTATTCTTGGAAAGTTGTAGTAAAACAACAAGAACAAGATTACTATAATGTTTATTTACCTGGTATATTAGCTTCATATCCTGACGATCCAACAAAAGAATTAGGTTTAACATCGCATATAGTATTGTTAAATGACAATATAAATAAAGTTCCAAGAGATTTAAGTGAGGTTGGTCCTGATCAAAAACAATTTAGAAGCTCTGTACAGTTATTTGGTAGAGTGGAAAATACAAATCAAACACCAGCTGGAACACCATCAACTGATTTCGGCGTTGTTAATCAACAATATTATCCTTCTAGATTTTCAGATACAGTATCTACAATATCTACTGAATTTGAACTTTTCAATGTAGGTTCCGCAGGTCCCACAGGCGAACAAGAGGCTTCTTTTTATGAAGTAGAATCAAACCCATTAATAGCTAGAATTAGTACAACTAATCAAATAGGTCAAATAGAACCAACATCGGGTGGTGGTACTTATTCTATTTTTAATTTAGCAGTGTATGAGACAGAGCCTACAGAATCAAGATTAGATATATATTGGGAAACAAGTACAACAGGTACTATAGATGATTTAAATGAACAAGTTGAAGAAACTGGGGGCCAAACTATATTTCAAACTGTAAACTTCAGTTTTGAGTTTAATGAATTTTTTGGAATATTTGATCCTGCAGTAACAGGTGCTTGGAATCCAGCTGTACAAGGAACACCAGAACAACCAGGTCCAACATATCCTTCATGTACACCAGTGCCTTCAAATGGTGAGTGTGGTAGATTTAGAAATGTTTTAGCTGGTCCTTTTTGGTTTGAAGATACAACTTCAACTGCAATTGTAGATGTTATAGTTGAAGGATTTACAGTAACTGATGGAGCAGGTGTAGATGTAACAGCGGATTTTGAAATACTTCAAATATACGGAACATCGTCATCAACGCCTGGTCCAGGTAACTATATAAAATATGATGGAACAACTGTTCCAACTGTTGCGTATGCACATGATTCTTTTTTATTAGTAAATAAATCATATAGATTATGGCAAACAAGCACTCCTAACTCTCAAGAGTTTGATATAGAACTACAGGTTAGTGACGCGAGTGTGCCATCACCTAGACCTATTAAAGTATTTACATACACTCCACTAGCCAATGGAACTGAATTAGATAATTTAGATACAATTTTTGTAGGTGGTGAAAGCTTTGGTAGTGTACCACAACAGTGGGGTCAAAACCCATCTGCAAGTACACCATCGCCTCCTATTTTAGATTACGCAAAAGTTTGTCCACCTTCTCAAGTAATTGTTGATTTTGGAACATTAGGAGTTTTAGTAAAACTATACGCTATGAATGGTGCTAATTATGGTGATCCACCATCGGTTCCATTAAGTGAAAATCAATTTGGATTACAATTTAGTTTTATTACAGTAACGCAAGGTGGAGTTGCATCAACAGCTTTTCAAATAGATCCAGCAAGTGGTGAAATAACTGAAACATCCCCAGGTAGTGCAACGGGTAGATATGACATAAGAGTACAAGTTACAGGTACTGACGGTACTTTTGATATATGTTTATTTTCTTTAGTTATAGGTGTACCTCCAGCAGATGGTTCTTTTACATCAGGAGGAACAAGTTTAAATTTATTGTTTTATGATAGTGCATATGTTTTTAGTTTACACAATGATATTTCTGTTGCTTATAACCAATTAAATAACGTTGGTTATCCCGGTATATATCCTAATGTTCTTAGTTTAGCATCTACTGGTTCGTTTAATAATTTCATTAACAACACGTCTTGTAATAGTTATACTTCAGGTGTTGGTGGTCCTCAAACTCTTGAAAGTCGTCAACTACCTTCATCTGGTACTGTTGGTGCAATAACTCAAGGAACAGGTTATATATGGTTGGATGTAGAAATTAATAGTAGTGGCTTTGGAGCATTTGGTTCTTACAATAGTTGTGATATATCTTGGGCTATAGAATATAGACCAATTGGTACGCCTACGTGGAGAGCTGCGGTTGATATTGAAGGAAACATATTATCTTTTAATAGTCTTTTGTCTGGACCATCTCCAACTAATCCTATACAGTCTAACACAGCTCATATTGGGGCTTTAGCGAATAATTCTAGTTCTTCTGGAATGGATCAAAATTTTGGTGCTGCAACAACGTCAATTGGAACTGTAGGTGCACCAAATAATAACTTTATAAGAATGACATCGCAGAGAGGAAATACTTCTTCGGCTTCATCTTCAACAGCTGTTATGAGTAAATTTGTAGCTGTTGGAAATAGTCCAACATATGGTTTACCAGCTGCTTATGGAGAATATAGAGTTGTTATACAAACTATAGGTGGTGATTGTCTCACGTGTCAAGGATGTGGTTCTACTGGACCAAAAGCTATTTCTTCTTCCAATCCGTTTGTAGGAGAATTAAAACATGGAGATTTCTTCTATGATTTAGGAACACAAAGAGCTTTTTCTTATCTAGTATGTACTGAAAAATTTGCAACTGAATCAGCTGCTCTTGCGTTTAATGGCCTCGGACTAACAACACAAACTTTATACGCTAGAGAACCAGTATGTAGATATGTAAGTACATTTTTTACAGATCCTGCTTTAACAACACCGTATGTAGCTTGGACTAACCCAGCTAATAGCTTTGTAGCATATAACGCTGGAAGTAATGCTGGTGCTACTTGGACTACTCCATTAGGTGGTGCTGCTTCTACAACAATCACTAAAGATTTAGCAAAAGCCGCTGAAGGTGCTCAATTAGATGGAGCAAATTCATCTACTACTCAATCATTTAGAAGATGGGCTTGTCAAGTTAATTCTGCTACAGGAACAAAAGTAGCTGGTACATCTGTATATAATGACTAAGTAAAGCGTAGTTAAAACATGTAATCTAATATATAATGGCATTAATAGAAGTAAAATATTTTAATTCTTTTCTACTTAGAAAAAGTGTAGATTCATCTAATCAACCACAATGGTTTGGTTCTAGAGGTATACCTCAAGTTGTAGGTGGTTGGGAACAGGGAGCTGTTGACGCTAATAATACATTAAATTGGGCTATTGAAGAGTCTAGAATTAGAGGCGGTTACAATAATACATCAACTTCTTTAGGCGCTAAAGCTTATTTAGTAGAAGATGAACCTGAAGGAAGTATTAGAGGTAACTCTATGATTTACTCTGGAATATTTAATTCTAGAACTGGAATAAACCAAACTAATCAGTTTCCTGTTGGTAGTGAAATAACTAAATCTACTGATCCATCAGATGGTAGTATACAAAGATTGTACGCAGAAGATACTAATTTAATTATATTTTCTGAAAAGAAAGTAAGTAGAGCTTTAATAGATAAAGATGCTATATACACAGCTGAAGGCGGCGGTGTACCTGTTAGTCAATTAAACCTAGTTATAGGACAAATAATACCTTACGCTGGAAATTATGGTATAGCTGATAATCCAGAAAGTTTTGCTGTATATGGTTATAGAAAATATTTTGTAGATAAAAATAGAAACGCTGTTTTAAGACTGTCTAGAGATGGTATTACAGAAATATCTAACTACGGTATGATTGATTGGTTTAGAGATAATCTAAGCGCAGTAGATTCAACTAGTTTTGGTGCTGGAAAAATAATAGGTGGATGGGATATATATACAAAACAATATACAGTATCATTACAACAAAATGATGCTGCTCCAGAATCCACTTATCACACATTACAGTTTGATGAAAAAATATTAGGTTGGCCTTCTTTCTATACATTTAAACCAAGGTTCATGTTTAGTCTAGCTAATAGATTTTATAGTATTAGTAATGAGGGATCTACTCAAGATAATGTTTGGGTTCACAATGATTTAAATACTAATAGAGCAAACTTCTATTCTATTCAAGGTAAATCTAATATAACATTTGTTGTTAATCCTTCAGTCAGTACTAGTAAAGTGTTTAAAACAGTTAATTACGAAGGTAGTAATGGTTGGGAAGTTATTTCATATGTTTCTGATATAACAGGAGTTGATAGCATTGAAGTAGATTCTTTTGGACAACCAGTTTGGTTGTTACCACCAGAAACAAGAGATACTACAAATAGTATACTTAGTTATTATGAAGGAGAATATATAATAAACCCTTTACAAGCTAGTCCTACTTTTGGAACACCAGTATACAGACCAGATTATGTAACTGTTTTTGGAAGCGATGATCCTCCTTATAATAAAGAATATGCTGGTTTTGTAAGAAAAGAAAATAAATACTATGCTAATCTTGTTAATAATTCTTCAGCAACTGCAGGCGAAGTTAGATTTGGTGAAGAAATGACTGGTATTAAAGCTTACTATTGTACGGTAACTATTGAAAATGATGACTACACAAACATTGGTGGTGCAAAAGAATTATTTGCAGTTAACTCTACGTTTGTACAAAGTAGTTAAATTAAATTAAATTAAATGGATTTTAAAGCAAGAATATTAAAAGAAGAAGACTATAGTCTTTTAGAAACATGGTGGAAAGCTTGGGGTTGGCCATCTGTTAATAAAGCTATATTACCAGACAACGGAACTGGTGGTGTGATGATTGAGTATAAAGGTAAACCAATAGTAGCTGGATTTATATATTGGAGTAACTCGGGTTTGTGTTGGTTTGATTGGGTAGTTTCTGATCATGATGGTAATAAAAGAGCTAGGCCTTTAGCTGTAAAGTTTTTAATAGAAACTGTAGAGCAAATGGTTAAAGATGCAGGTAAAGCTTGCATTATGTCAATAAGTAGAAGTAATAGTTTACTTAAGATACATAAAAAATTAGGTTGGTCGGTTGATGATAAACCGTCACACGAAATGATAAAAATGATAATTTAAAAACAATATTATGGCAGTAGTAGCAGCAGTAGCAACAGCAGTTGTTGGAACAGCAGTAGGTGGTGCGGTCCAAGCGGGCAAGCAGCATAAAGCCATGCGTAGAGCTAGAAATGAAAAGGAAGCAGCTAAATGGAAAGTTGAAGAGCTTCAGGCTAGTAGGCAAGAAATAACAAACCCTTTTGCGGGAGTACAATCGTTGTCTAGTATGGCTAGTGATTTATCTGGTCAAATGAGTAATCCTTATGCTAGTTTAGGTGTAGCAACTCAAGCTGCAGAAATACAAATGGAGCAAAGTGATATAGCTTTAGCTAATTCACTAGACGCTATGATGGCCACAGGAGCTAGTGCTGGTGGAGCAACTGCATTAGC
>Ga0164313_10002443_pt1 | contig 16677 bp, 11 predicted proteins | sample GuaBasSedimGuay4_FD_113735 | JGI IMG/M metagenome (GOLD analysis project Ga0164313, IMG submission 113735) | Subseafloor sediment microbial communities from Guaymas Basin, Gulf of California, Mexico - Guay4, Core 4569-4, 0-3 cm | ecosystem: Environmental > Aquatic > Marine > Hydrothermal vents...
CCGTGCCGCTGTCCGGCGTGCTGCCGTCGGTCGGGGTCCCGGTGTCTGCGGTGCCGGAGTCGGCGGCGGTGCCGCTGTCGGTCGTCGTCGTGTCGTCGCCGCAAGCGACGAGGGTGCCGGCGGCGGCGACGAGGAGGAGGACGAGGAGCACGAGGACGAATCGAGGGGTGGTCACAGTCATCATTCAAGCCTTGTTACAGATAGGAGCCGATCGAAACACGGGCCCGGCGCCGCGCGCAAGGTCGGCTCAGGAGGCGGCTCCCCGGGGATACCTGTGGCAAGATCGGCCTCACCCGGTGTGCACGAACGGTCACCGCGCGACACGAGGCTCCTGCGGAAGCGCCTCGGATCAGCGCGGAATCACGCCGGATCTCGGGCCGGGAGGCGCTCTCCTACCCTGGCACACATGCTGCTCTAGCGGCGGCCATGGCTCACCGTAGTTTGCTGACGATACTGCTCGTCGCCGCCGCGACCACCTCGAGTGGCTGCGCGACGCTGCTGACCGCGATCCTGACCCAGGATGCCGCTGCGACGGCCGCCGTCGCGGAGGTCGAGGCGGCGGTGATTGTATCGATGGCCACAGCGGATTACGGCGACGGCCAGGAAGAACTGGAGGAACAGGAAGAGATCGCACCCGCTCCTGCCCCCAGGCCCATCCGCACCCTGCCCCGGCATCCGGACCGACGCTTGGTAAACAGCGCCATTCGCCGCCACCTACCCGAGGTCGACGTCTGCCGCCCGCTCATGCCCGACCCGAAAGCGGGGCACGAGGCGAGCGTCTTCCTACACATCGAACCCGACGGTTCGCCCTCCCACATTGCCGTCACGGGCCCCGATACGGCCCCCCTCGCGGAGTGCACCCAGGACGTGATCGCGGCCTGGCGCTTCCCCCGGGCGATGGAGATGACGAGCATTCGGTTCGCTGTTCGCTGGGAGGCGTTCGACCGAGAGCCGACGATGCAAGAGGCCCCGGGGGCGTTGCTCGCCCAGAGTCGCTGAGGGACGCACTACCCATCGAGGCTCCACCAAGGGTATGATGGGTCCCTGAAGGGTGTCGCCCCCTCCCCCGCCGAGGCCCCCCCGGACCCATCCCGATGATCCGAACGTCGACCTTTCGCCACCACCACGTTCAGCTCCACTCGACCGTCGAGGGCTTGAGTGCGGTCCTGGCCTGGGCCGCGAGCATCGACGCCGCCGAGCAAGCCGCCCTACGACTTCAAGAACTGAAGGGGCAGCTCATCATCCACCTCGAGCTCGAGGATACGCTCCTCTACGCCCGCCTCCTCGATCACCCGTCCCCGGCGCTGCGCACCGCCACCCAGGGATTCAAAGACGAGATCGTGCACTTCGCGGCGGCGTTCGCCGAGTTCTGTCACACGTGGCAGCGGCCCCAGACCATCGGCAGCGACTGGGCCACCTTCGTCGCGGAAACCGAAGCGCTGCTGACGGCCCTGGCTCGGCGAATCCATCGGGAAGAGACTGAGCTCTTCCCCCTCATCGACGACGCCGAGCGCGTTCCCGTGGAAGCGGCCTCGTGAACCTGCCCGCGGCAGGACTCGAAAACGAGCTCAGCGCTGCCCTCGGCCGGGGCGAGATCTCCCTTCACTACCAGCCCAAGTACGACATCCTCCGCGGCCGGGTCTCGTCCGTCGAGGCGCTCATGCGCTGGACCTCGCCGCGCCACGGAAAGATCAGCCCCGGGGTCTTCATCCCAATGGCCGAGCGCCTCGGCCTCATCAACGACCTCGGACGCTGGGCCCTCGGCGAGGCATGCCGGACGGCGGCGAAGTACTACAACCCTTCGCGGCCAACCTCGGTCGCCGTCAACGCATCACCAAATCAGCTCGCCCGGGGCGCGGAGTTCGCCGAAGAGGTCGCCCGGGAGATCGAAAGCGCAGGCCTGCCGTTCTCGGCTATCGAGATCGAGGTCACCGAAAACGCTATCCTCAACGAGGATGCCCAGGAAGCCGTGCTCAGCCTCAGCACGCGCGGCATTCACGTCTCTCTGGATGATTTTGGTACCGGGTACTCGTCCCTCGCCTACCTGCGTCGGCTCCGGCCGGGTACCCTCAAGATCGACCGGGCTTTCGTCGAAGACGTCCCGGAATCCCTCGAAAGCTGCGTCCTGCTCAAGGCGGTCATCAACATCGGTCACAGCCTCGGCATGCGCGTCGTCGCCGAAGGCGTCGAGACCCACGACCAAGTGCTCTTCCTCGAGCACGCCGGCTGCGACGTGTTGCAAGGCTTCTTCCTCGCCCGTCCGATGCCCGAAGCCGAGCTCGTCGAGTGCCTGCGGTCGGGCCGGATCGAGCGGTTGATGAGCGGCGAGGCGTAGGCACGTCGGGAACCGCGGCGAAGGGAACGCCGAGGATCTTCGGTCGCACCCTCGGTCGCCGCCGCAGTGCGGGACCGCTCGCCGCGTGGTATCGTCGCCGTGTGTGGCGCAATGGACCCATCTTGTTCGCAACCCTCGTGATGGTCGCCTGCGGCGATGACAAGCCACCGGTACCTCCCCCTCCCGGCGATTCGGGAACGCCTCCCGCAGATACGGGAACCCCTCCTCCAACGCCGGACGTCGGCGTGCCTGATTCGTCAGACGATGGGGGCTCATTCCTGGTCTGTGACGCCGAGGAATTCGAACTGGCCCGAGATACCCTTCGACGGCCAACGGAGGTAGCTGCGTCCGACCGAAACGGAACCGATCTCGCGTTTGCGTGGAGCGATCGCCCTACCCGCGGTGATTTCCTACGAGTGGCCGAACTGGCTGCAGACGCGGCGACACCAAACACGACGACCCTGGCTGACGGAGACGTGCTGCGTGAGCCCTCCATTGCGGATTCGGTGGTGGTGTGGCTCGAAAGAGACGGCCTCGATGCGCGCGTGCACGGGGCAAACCTCGGCACGGACGAGGAGTTTCTCCTGAGCGCGCCGAGCGACCGCTCCGACAGTCCGTCCATCATTCAGGTCGGTGACGGATGGTGGTTCGCCTGGGCCGTCCTCGACGCGACGTCCCGTTGGGATATCCGCTATCGCTCGTATGACGGGACCACCCTCGGCGATACGCTCGACCTCGATGTGTCCGCGACCCACTCGGACATCACGCTCAGCCAGGGGCCGGACGGTCTGTTCATAGGTTGGATCGCGGACGGGGATGCCTTCGTCGAGGCCCTGGACAGCACGGGGGTGGCCTCGGGTATGAGAACGCTCGTCAGCACGGAAGGCAACGTCGAGTCTGGTATCGACACTGAGTTCGACGAGGAAAGCGGAGTGGTCGTCTTCACCGTGAACGTCGGGGGGCGGCGAGAGGTTCGTTCTCGATTGATCGACGCGGACGGTACGCTGCTGACCGGTGAGCGGCCGACGTCGGTCGCGCCAATCGCCGGGCGGGCTCCGTCGGTCACCGCGTACGGCGGAGGGTTCGCGATCGCATATCGCGCGCAGCCAACGGCCGGCCTGTACGAAATGCACGTGGTGTTCGTGCACGGCAGCACGGGCCTCGTCGTGGAGCGCTATTCGTTCCCGGCCAGCAACTGGGATGACGGGCGCCCAAGCCTGGCGGCTACGAGCACAGGCGTCATGGGCCTCGGATGGGCAGATCAGGAGCCTGAGGGCACGGTCATTCGCGCGGTGCGCTTGACCTGCGAGGACGCATGGCTTCGATGCGCCCGGCCATGACAGCCCACCGCAAATCCAATCGAAGCTAGGGTCCGTCGCTAGTCCTCGCTCTCGTCGACCTCATCGTCCGCGTCATCTCCTCCGCGATCGCGGCCGACCACCCTCGAGGCAAGGACGGAATCGAGGGCCGGAAAGCTCTCGCGGATGTATGCGTTGCCCTCCGCGGCGAGTCTGCGTTCTGACAGGTCTGATGGTTCGCCGTCATCGCCGTAGTCCGAGGACAGGCGATCCACGGGCCGCATGTCGTAGATGCGCCCAAAGGGCGCGCCTCCGATCCCGCCGGGGAGTTCATCACCGGACTGAATGACGAACTGAGTCGTGAGGGAACCGTCCTGAGAAGCGACGAGGGAGATCAAGCCCCGGGTCGGCCCCTCGCGTGCGGGGTCTTCCTGGATCGATCGACCTCGCCAAGCGCGATTTACGGCCGGATGCCCGTGCAGGCCCGCCTGAGCGAGGACGTACGGGACTACCCGGTGAAAGACCACGCCGTCGTAGTAGCCGAGCTCGACGAGAGTGTAGAAGCGATCGGCTGCATTTGGCGCCCACTCACGAAAGACCTTGATAGGGACCGGCCCCGCCCGCGTATCGAGTTCGACGAAGAACTCTTCCGGTGCCCGATAGTCGCGGTCGGGCGGATGAACCAGTGCCTCAGGAGGCCGCGGCTCCGTGGAGTCGTCGGCCGGCGCGCCGGTCCCTTCGGTTGCCCCCGACCCGCACGCGAAAGAGGAATCACACGCGGGAACGACGCACACGCACACGCAGACGGCTGCGCCGGCGAGTGTCGCGTCGCGCATCACTCGATGGCGCACTCGAACGTCGTTCCGTCAAAGACAGTACCGCCGCACATCGCCGCATCGAGACAGGTGCACCGCCCCTCGACACAGGCGTGGCCATCCTCGGGCGAACCGACGCAATCTGCATCGTCGTCACATAGGCAGTTGCCGGTCGGGAGATCACAAACGAATTGCTCCGGGCACTCGTCATCCGCTTCACAAGGCGCGCCCGGGTCCGGGACCGGGCGACGACATCCACCTGCACGACAACCCCAAGTCGTGACGCCGCAGACCATGACGCTGCCGCCATCGATGCGCGTCGCAGGCACTTCGACTCGGCCAAGGTCTGCGCAGTTGCGGAGATCCGCGTCCGTCGCACATCGGCCTTCTCCACCGAGGTCGATGCATGCCCAGTTGCGCCGGGCGCCCCCGGGACAGTCGCTGATCGCCGCGCATCGGTCCGTCCACCCGCTTGCAAACGGAATGCAGTCGTTGCCTGTGGCGCACGCGTAGAGACATCGCCCGTCGACGCAGGAGTGGTCCAGTTCCATGCCGGAGAGCGTGCAGTCGCCGTCCGCCACGCACTCCTCGAGGCACACGGGGTAGTCGCGGGGCGGGCCGACGTCGGGGTTGCCTCCATCAAAACGGCCGGAGTCCGACACGGCGGAGTCCAGCCCCGGTAGACCAGAGTCACTGGGGCCGGAGTCCGTGCCACCATCCCGGGTGCCAGAATCGCTGGGCGGAGGAAGAGGTGGTCTCGAATCGTCACCGCAACCCGAAAGAAAACCCAAGATAAAGACCCAGGCTGTCACCGCGCGAAAGACGATTGGCTGCACGATGCGCAGTCTACCGGCCATCCACCAACGGTCAACCGTCTCCGGCGTATGTAGGTGAACCAAGGATGTGTAGGCTGGCAGACGGCAGAGGGGCACCCATGTCGTATGCACACCGCAAAGTTTACGGGCGCCGGAAATTCTTTCCGCTCCCAAACCACCTTTGTATTGATAAACTCCGCCGTCGAGCCCGGAACGAAATTTGCGATCCATGCACCCTGGATTGGCGGCTAGAGGCACCATGAATCACAAACTCCAAGGGCCCCGTGTTCGACTCTCCATGCCGACCTCCCCTCATGGGCGTGGCTCCGGCGTGGGCAAGGCGAGTTGGGTCCTACTGGTTGGGCTGGGGCTTCTAGGCCCCGCCGGGTGCGGGATGGAGACCGAGGCCGCCGGCGGGGGCGTCGACGCGCACGACGCAGGCAGCGATGGCTCGGTGCCGACGGTCTTCCCGGGGACCCCCTGCGAGGCTGGTGAAATGGGGGTTTGCTTCGTCACGCCGGAGCTCGGAGGCGACGAATTCAGCTGCCAGGCCGGCACCGCGATGTGCGAGGGCGGCTACTTCGGAGAGTGCGAGAATCTCGGACCAGCGTACCGAATGCCGGCGAACGCCATGGCACTGATCAGCCCTCCGGCGGAGTGCTCGCCTTGCGATCCCGCATGCAGCCGGACGACCGACTACCCCAACGATGGAGATCTGACGCCAACGAATTCAGACGGGGTGGGCTATGACCCGATGGCTGGCGGCATCGGGTTGGTTGGCACCGCGCCGCCACACGACCCCCTCATGGACACCGACGGGGATGGCGTCCCGGACCCATGGGACTCGGATCCCACAGACCCGACCGTGTGGACTCCCCTCGGAAAGGCCATCTTCCACGTCCTGCCCCTCAACGGCCCGTCGGCGACGGACGAACTGACGTGTCCTGCGGGTTCCGGGGCCGTCGGCCCCATCGCCTCCCCGGTCGACGTCTACTTCCTCGTCGATACGACGAACTCGAATCAGAACGGGATCGATCGCCTCGGCGAAGCCATGAACGCGATCAATCTCCCGGGCTTCGAGGCGAATTTCACCGACATTCAATATGGCGTCGGCTACTTCGACGACTATCCAATCGGCCCCCACGGAAGCGCCCCGGGCCCGTGCGACGCCGGCGGGCTGTCCCATGACACGCCGTACGGACACGTCCGCTCGATGACGACCAACATCGCGCAAGTCCGGACGGACCTGGCCAGCCTCTCGAGCGAGTGCGGGGGAGACGACCCAGACTCTCACCTCGCGGCCATCTTCGCCGCGGCGACCGGGAGCGCCATTGGCGCCAACACAGCCTCTGTACCGCCGTTTGCACCCTACCTGGACCACCGGACGTGTCGGGAGTGCCACACCCGGCAGAGCGACGCGTACAACGCCGGCGACGTTTCTTCGACGGGGATTTGGGTGCGCGGCCGTGAGCATGACGACGAGGACGACGACTACGACCTCCCAAACGACTGCGGGTTCGAAGGCCGCACCGGGGTCGAATCCGTCATTCAGTTCCGCCTCTCGTCGGCGCAACAAATGACCTTCATCGGTTGGACCGACGACCACCGTTCGGCCCTCCAGATACGAGACTCGGCCTTCTCACCGTTCATGTGCATGTACAGCGACCTGTCGACGTACGAGCCCAACGATTCGAACTCCCCCTCTGCAAACGGAGACGAGGGAACGCGCATCGACATGTACCTCGAAGCCGGTGAGTACTACTTGGTCCTCGAGTCCGACGGCGTCGAGGAGGGCGGTTCTTCGGACGCCAACTACCGAGTCTACATCGGGCCGACGCCCAGCGAACACGTCGCTCCCCAGGTCTCCTGCCCGGGCGGGACCTTCGGCTACCCGTGCTTCCGCGACGGAGCGTACCCTTTCATCGTCATGTTCAGCGGCAGCCCCATGCACGGCGGCTGGGATGGCGGGGACTTCGGTTCTTGGCTGAGCAACCCGGCGAGTGGCAACGGTGAAGACCACTACGCGTATCCGACGCCGACGATGTTCGGCGCGGCCCAAGCACTGCGGAATGACGAGATTCGCTTCATCGGTTTCCACGATGGGGCGGACGCAGACGCCTTCGATCACATGGACAGCCTGGCCCAGTTGTCGCCGCCGGGCTCGATGGTAGTGACCTTGCCGCCCACCGGTGCCGATCTCGCGGACGCCCTCGCGGCAGCGATCCGCCCTGCGGCCGGAGGCGGCGGCATGGACATCACCTTCCGCGTGAATGATGACCCGGGGACACCCGCTGTCGATGAGCGCATGTTCGTCGACGCGATCAACACCGTGCCCTCGCCTGCGACCACCGCGGGTTGCGTCGCTGTCCACCCCGACTGGTATGAGGGTTGCGCCGGGGGCACCGACATCACCTTCGCGTTCACGTTCCGCAATGACTTCATCGGCGCGACCATGCCCGACGAGTACAATTTCACGATCGACATCATGAACGGCGCGGCGGTGCTCGAGTCAATCCCGGTGACCATCGTGGTCCCCCCTGGCATGGGATGCGGGGGCGTCACCTCGACCGGCGATCCCGGCAGCCAACCAGTCGATATCATCGTGCCCATCGACAACTCGTCGAGCATGAGCGCCGAGATCACGCAGGTGATCAACAACATCAATACGAGCTTCTCCGGAATCCTCGACGCCGCCGGCACGGACTACCAAATCATCTTCGTGACCCGCCACGGCCCGACCGGATGGAGGGTCAATTCTTGTGACGACCACGCCGTGTGCGTCACCCCCCCCCTGGCCGGAGGCGCATGCGACAACTACAGCCAGCCGATCATGACCGACCGTTTCAAGCACTACAGCACGTGCGTCAACAGCAATGACGCTTTCAGGAAGATGGCGCGCACCTTCGATGGCTCTCCGCCAGGGTGGGCCGGTAGCTTCCTGCCCAACAGTTCCTTCCGCTCAGACGATTCTGGCTACAGCTTCGTTGACGACGGCGGCACTGCCGGCTTCGACGAAGCCGCACCTTCGGGGTGGAGCGAATGGCTGCGCCCTGGCGGCCTGCGCGCGTTCTTGATGATCACAGACGACAACTCCAACCAGAGTTACACAGACTTACTGGATTGGATGTACTCGAAGCCTCCGGCCTACTTCGGAACGCCCGCGGATCCGAACTGGATATTCCATTCCATCCAGGACATCGACGAGACGGTGGTCCCCTACCCCCCCGAAGACCCGGTCATCACCGCCGGTTGTAGCGGTGGAGCGGGCGTGAGCGATGATTACCAGCACCTCGCCCGAATGTCGGGGGGCCTCCGGTACCCCATCTGCCAAACGGCGAACTATGACGACGTTTTCACCGCAATCGCGGGCGATGTCGTCGCAGCCACCGCGGTCGACTGCGATTTTCCGGTCGGGGCCCCGCCCGCCGGAGAGAGCATCTCCTGGGGCTCGCTCACCGTCAATCATCTGCCGGGCACGGGCGGTCCCCCCGAGGCTCTCGTCCGCGTCGCCAACCTCGCGGCGTGCTTCGATGGCGCCTACGTCGCCGACGAGGCCGGGCGGTTGGTGACGCTCTGCACCGCCACCTGCACGCGCATACAGGCGGACACATCCGCGACCGTCGAGATGAACTACCTGTGCGACAGCGACCTCGCAGTCTACGTACCGGGAAGCTACTCCCGGGAGTACGACGCGACCGAGACCTGCCTCATCGACACCACGGGCGACGGGATGAACGACCTTCGCCTGACACCCGAGTGGTACGAGTTCCGCTTCACCACGACCCTGCCCTCAGATTCATTCATCAACTTCGAGATCCGTACCGCCGAACTGCAGGGCGACGTCGCATCGGCCACCCCGATTGTCATTCCGGTGCCGCCCACGGTGTCTCCCGTCGACATGCGGCAGCTTCTCCGAGACGCGGGTGTGCCGAACCACTACTACCTATCGGTCACCGCAAACCTGATGCCCTCCTCGGACGGGCTCGAGACGCCGATCCTGCACGGGTTCGAAATGGACTGGCGCTGCGTCCCGGCTGAGTAGGCCGCGTCGGTCGTACGCCAGGGCGTGCGAAGGGATCTTCCTCGAAAAGAACACTTCGGGGAGGTCACCAAACTCGCCCTCCCCGCGGTGGTCGTAGGCCCATGACCAGGAAGAAGCTCAACGGGTTCGAATCTCGAGTTCAGCCGGGTCGGCGCCCTCTCGGCCCGGAGCGGCGAGATCAACGACCGCTGCGTCGTGTCATGTGTCGACTGGTACGGAAACGCCCGCCCCCTCTTCCTGCGCGGCCGGGTGTTTGCGCTCCTGGGTTACGAGCTGGTCGAGGGACGGGTCGACGGCGGTGAGATGACCGAGCGACGCCGAGTGCACTTGTATCGGGGTGCGCGACGCCGCTAAGGCAGGGTGTCGATCACCCCGGGCACGGGCAGCATCGTCGCGTCGAGGTTAGTGCCATTGTCCTGGTAGTCGACGTCGTTCGAGAGCCGCCCTAGATCGTAACCATCGACTTGCACGCAGGCGCCGATCGTGGACCCCGCGACCAGGCCCGACTCGAGGTCGAGGCTTGCCGGGTCCGGGAAGACCTCCCCCGGCGCAACGAACACTCCGCAGAGCCTGGCACCACGAATCTCGAAGCGCCTCATGCGGAACTCGGAACCGACGCAGCTCGCCCCATATCCGAAGAGCCCCTCCTCGCATCCCGGGGTAGCACATGGAGGGGGCTCGATTCGGTTGATGGAGACGTCGGAGACGTCGGCGAAGCTGCCGGCGGCCACGGCCAGCCCCGCCTTCTCTGCACCGTCGATCTCGATCCGCTGCCCCTCGAGGCGTGCTCGGATCTGAACTTGCACCCCCGTACCTCCGGCGACGACCGCACTGCTGCGAGCCCCCGTGTCGCGCACGACGACATCGGTCAGCACTGCCTGGACATCAGCGCCGGCGACCAAAATGCCCACGTCGCGGTTCCGGGTGACGAGCAGGCGTGCCCCTTCGAGGCGAGCGCCGGTCTGCGTTTCGATACCCCGCCCCCCAACACCACTGCCGGGGGTGCTCTTCGTATCTCGAACAACGACGTCGGTGAGGGAAACGGTCGTGGCCGAGTCCCGGGCATAGACGCCAACCTCGTGACTCGACGCGAAGAGCACTCGGATGCCCTCGAAGCGCCCGCCCTCTTGGACATTGAGGCCACGGCCGGCCTCGTCGCGAAGAACCTGCGGCGCCGTATCGCGAACCACCGCGTCTGCGAGCGACACGGTCGTACCCGCACCCTGAACGTAGATGCCTACCTCACGGTTTTGTGCGACGAGGACCCGCGCCCCGGCCACGGTCGCCCCGCGACTGACGCTGACCCCGCGGCCGCCGGCCCCGTCGCTCTCCTGAGACTCGGTGTCTCGAACGATCACGTCGACGAGCTCCGCCATCGTGTCTGGTTCAGCGACATAGATACCCACTTCGCGATTTCCGGTCACCAAGAGTCGCGACGCTTCGAGGCGCGCCCCGAACTGAACATTGATGGCGCGGCCAAGCCCCCCGTCACTCGACTGCGCCCTCGTATCGCGAATGGCGACGTCGGAGAGGACCAAGGCCGACCCCTCACCGTCTGCATAGGCCGCGATCTCCCGATTCCGCTCCAGGACGACGCGGCTCGCCTCGACTCGGCCCCCCCGTTCGACGTCGAGGGCACGTCCGAGGGTGCCGTCCGGCTGGCCGGGCCGGGTATCGCGAATGACCGAGTCTTCGAGACTCACGACGGCCCCAGCGTCGATGGCGCTCACGGCGATGAGTTGGGCACCGTCGATGAGCACCCCCGTGAGCGCGATCTCTCGCCCACCCTGGGCGACAGCGGCGAACTGCCGCGGAGCGGCGATGGTCAGGTTGTGAACCTCGGCGCGCTCCCCAGCGGAAGCAACGGTCACGACCGTTTGCACCGGTCCGTCCACACCGGTGATCACCGTATCTCGCGCGCACGCACCGACGACCCGGACACCTGCCCGGAGCGGAAGCGTGCCTTCGTAGGTGCCCTTGGCGAGGGCGACGGTGGTGCCGGCCGATAGCGAGATCCAGGCGACCTCCGCGAGACTCGCGTAGGGAGCCGCGAGGGATCCGTCCCCGCCGGCGGATGCAGCCGGATTCACATAGAGGACCGTTCCATCCGTAGGCAGCGTGGTCGCGTAGTCCCCCGTCGGGCAAGCGTCGCCGATGGGCCGACACGCCGCCTCTCCGGGAAAGTGCGCCGCGCCGGCTGCGCAGGTGTCGGGCCCTGCCTCCGGATAGGGGTCGCATTCGAGTACCGCACCACCGGTGACCTCACGCCATCCCTCCGGGCAGGGGGCCAGCATGATCGGGGGCACCCCGTCGGCGAGCCATGGAATCTCCGGGGGAGCCGCCACGAGGGCGGCGTCGGACCCCGCGTCGGTCCCGGCATCGGAGACGGCAGCGGCGTCGTCACCGCAGGCGAGCAGCGTCACGCATGATGCCAGGAGGACCGATAGACTGGATCGCGGATACATCGCGACTGCAGCGTACTACAGCGAGGGACCTTACGCGGTCGGCTGCGGCACACCGCCGAGGGCGCCGCTGATCTGGCTCAGGGGGTGATGGTTCCAGACCCCCTCCTGCACGTGGGCGGGCACGATCGGCCGTAGGTCCCGATGGTACCGAACCAGGTCATACCAGGGCACGCTGCCGTTCAAGTGGTGCTCGAAGTGCATGGTGATGTTGAAGGGCATGAGCATGCGCCGCCCGAAGAAGAAGTTGGTCCGGGAGCGCAGGTAGAACTCCGCTTCGTGGCCGATGGCGCCGCCATGTTCGAGAGAACCCTTGGCGTGATTGAAGGCGACGAGGACCTGTACGCCGAGGAAGGCCGCCACCGCGACGGGCCAACCGACGAAGAGGGTCAGGACCGTGAGCGCTGCCCCCCAAGCGATGACGAAGGCGACGATGGCGGCGCCCGTGCTCCCGGACTTGCCCTCGCGGTCCTTCTTGCGCAGGACAGTTCGCTCGAGAAAGAGATAGCCCGGCACGAAGAGACAGCCGAGCACCCGAAGGAGAAGGCGCCTGCCGGTGAAGATGTTGTGCCCCTGGGGATCGCTCGGCTCGAGGGGCCGGACGTGGTGCTCGAGGTGGCCGACCTCCCAGTGCACCGTGTAGTTCGTCGCGATGAACACGGCGACGGTCCAGCCCGCCAGGTGGTTGATGAAGTGCCGAAGCTTCTTGTTCTGGCCGATCACGAACATCTCGTGGGACGCCTCATGAATGACCAGAATGACGGCCGCGAAGTAGAGGTTCCCGAAGGCGAAGGCCGCCAACGGGATGTAGACCACCGGCGTCACGATGGTCCCGGCCCAGGCGACGGCAGAGCCGAGGGCGATGAGGACGGTCAGGGCAAAGAGGTTGATGGCGTTGTGGCGCCAAGGAGTCTTGGTGCGGGCGTGATACTGCTGGCCGGCGAGGATGGCCTCACGGATCCACGGCGGGCGCCCAGACGCGTCTTCTTCGGTTTCCACGGAGATTCCCCAGCCGTGATTTTCCACAGCCCGTTCGAGACGGCAAGGCGATAGTCGCGGCGTCAGCGGGCAGATTGACTGGGCTCAACGGCTATTGGAGAGGGCGGCGACGGCGACGTAGGAGCGTTGCCAGCACGAGCAATGCAATCGCCAGGCCTCCCGCAGGCTCGTCGTTCGGCGCCGTGCCGCACCCGCATCCCCCGTCTTCGAGGCCGGTCCCTGGCCCCCCGCCGGCCCCGGTGTCGCCGCCGGTTCCCGAGTCCGGGCCACCGGTGCCGTCACCGCATGGGCGCTCATCGATGAACCCGTCGCAGTTGTCGTCGATGCCGTTGCCGCAGACTTCCATCCGACCCGGGTGCACTAGGGCGTTGCCGTCGTCGCAGTCGGCGACGTCGCTGTAGCCGTCGTCATCGAGGTCGGGGCCGCGGGCGTTGCGGTTCTGCAGGCAAAGGCCGCGCACGCAGCCGTGCTCGCAGGTCACCGACGCGCAGGGGTTATCGTCGAGGCAGGTGCCGTCCATGCAGTAGCTCGCGCAGCTCATGGTCAGGCACGGGTCGGGCAAGCACTCGCCCATCTCGCAACCCCAAGAGCACGGCTGGAGGTGGGTGTCTTCGACGCAGGCGATGGCGGTCGCCCCGATCTTGAAGTGGATCGAGTTCACTCCGTCGCAGCCGTCGACGACGAAACCGAAGTCGCGGCCAGCCGAGATCTCCGCGCTCCACTCGGGGCACCAGTGGTTGATGCAAATGGTATTGGGCTCACCCGCGACGAGCAGATACGTGCCCATGAATACCGGCTCTACGGGAACGCAACACCGGCCGTGGCTGTCGGCGGCGCGGCAGGTCTTGCCGGCCCCGCACTCGGCGTCGGTCGTGCAGTCCGGGCTGTTGTCCGAGTCGTAAACCAGAAAGCGGTCCTCGGCGTTGCGCTCGACGGCCCACCCATCGCCGTTGCAAGTGTTGCTAATCGTGAGATAGCCGGTCTCGTCGAGCTGATCGTCGCAGCTCTCCGAGAGCTCGGTGTCGAAGATCGAGTAGTAGCCGGTGACGTCGACGGTCAGCGTCCCGCAGCTCTGGGTGGGGTCGCGGTTTCCGAGGGCGAAGATCTGCCCGTCGTCGGAGCCGTCCATGTCGTCGATAAAGGTGAACGGGGGCCCGGTGGTCGGCGCGCAGGGCGGGGGGTCGTCAGAGCAGATGTCACCCTCGAACTCGTCGTAGCAGGGGTTCGCGCAATCGGTGTCGCAGAGGTCGCCGGGAGCGCAGAACGGATCACAGGCGGGGTAGTCCGGAGAAAGACACGTGCAGTCGGGGTTGCAATCGGGGTTGTCCGGCTCGCGATAGCAGGGCGGTGGCGGCAAGCAGAACTCGTCGCCGGGGGCGCAGTCCTGGGCCGCCGCTTCGAACGGTGAAATCAGGTCGACCCCGACCAAGGCGCAGAGGAGCAGGAGGTTGCCGACCATAAAAGGAGCGGAGTGGGCGAAGGGGCGCATGAGAATCTCCGTGTTCATGGTGAAGGAGGAGAGTCGACCAGGCAAATGTCAGGGTGCGATGCCGCCGACGGGCGACGGGACCGGGAGCATGGTGACGTCGAGATTGGTGCCGTTGTCGAGATACTCGACGTCCTGGGTGAGACGGTCCAGGTCGTAGCCATCGGATTGCACGCAGACCCCGATCAGAGCGTCCGCGACGACGCCGGATTGGAGGTCGACCGAGGGCGCCTCCGGGAACCCGGGATCCGGGGAAAGAAAGACTCCGCAGACGGCGGCGTCGCGAATCTCGAAACCCGTAATGCGCAGCGTGGCGGCGACTGAAGCGGCTGCGTAACCCGAGGTCCTCTCCGGGCACGAGGTCTCGGCGCACGCCACCTGCTGAACCCGAGTGATGGAAACGTCCCGTAGCTCGACGACGGCGCCGGTCACTGCGATCACCCCGACCTCGTGAGCTCTATCGACCACGACGCGGGTGCCATCGAGGCTCGCCCGGTCCTGAACCGTGATCCCGCGGCCCACCGCACCGTCACTCGCCTGGGAGCGCGTATCTCGAACGGCCGTGTCCACGAGGGTCATCGCCGTTCCGTCCGCGGCGGCGAAGATGCCCGCTTCATGGTTGCGAAGAATGAGCAGGCGGGTGGCATCGAGGCGTGCCCCCTCCTGCAGGTTGACGCCGCGACCGTGAGCACCGTCCCTCGCCTGGGGCGCGGTATCTCGGATCACTGTATCGACGAGCGCCACCGAGCAGCCCTCCCTCGAAGCGGAGATCCCGATGTCGTGATTTCCCGCAACGAGGAGCCGGGTCGCTTCGAGGGATGCGCTGACCTGGAGGAAGATGCCCTGCCCGGCCCGGCCATCGCTCGCTTGGGACTGGGTGTCCCGGACGATGGTATCCACGAGCACCAGGGCGCTACTCCCAGGCCCGGCCGCGAAGATGCCGACCTCGCGGTTGGCGATGACCAAGAGTCGGGTCGCCTCGAAACGCGCCCCGTCTTGCATGTTGACGCCGCGGCCCAGGTAGCCGCCGGCGGCGCTGGGCTGGGTATCCCGGACGACGGCGTCGGTCACGGTCACGACGGTACCAGCATCGAAGGCGGCAAGGCTGATCTCACGATTTTCGGCGAGGATGAGCCGGGTCGCATCGAGGCGCGCGCCCCGGCTAACGTTCACCCCATAACCGAGGGAGCTGTCCGCCGGGCTGGGCTGGGTGTCACGAACGACGGTATCGGAGAGGGTCAGCGTCGTACCTTCGCCAGACACGACGCATCCGTATTCGCTACTGCGATCGATGAGCACGCCCTCGAGGGTGAGAGACCGCCCTCCATCGAGGTCCACTGCGCGCTGCGGTGTCCCGAGGAGGGTGATGTTCCGGACTACCGCCGGCTCACCGGCGTTCGTTACGGTCACGACCGCGAGCACCGGAGCCGAGACGCCGGTCACGAAGGTCTCCGCAACGCACGCGCCGACGACGCGCACTCCGGCTTTGAGGGGGAGCGTGCCTTCGTAGGTGCCCCGAGCCAGTGCCACCGTGGTCCCGGCGGCGAGGGAAGACCAGCTGACCTGGGAGAGTCCCGCGTATGGCGAGGCGAGGGTCCCATCGCCCCCGGCGGCAGCTGCGGCGTTCACGTAGACCACTCGTGCGTCGGCCGGCAAATCGGTCGCGAAGTCCCCCGCGGGGCAAGCATCTCCGATGGTCCGGCATCCCGCCTCCCCGGGAAAGTGTGCTTCCCCGACCCCGCAGGTCTCGGCGCCGCCTTCGGGATAGGGGTCACATTCGACGACGTCGCCCCCGGTCACCTCGCGCCACCCCGTGGGACAAGGCGTCAGCGCGACGGGCGGCACCCCGTCGTCGAGCCAGGGAATGTTCGGGCCGACAGCCATGCGCCCCGAATCCGTTCCGCCGTCGGTCCCGCCGTCAGCCCCGGTATCGCTGGCTCCCCCATCGTCGCCGCAGGCCGTGAGCAGGCTAATTGCCAAGACGAAAGACGAGCACCTACATGGACCGATCATGTCCCTAGAAGGCTACTACGCGGGGCACGCCACAACGCAAAGGATCGCGGACTCGGTCCCGGGCTTCTCTAGCAGCGCCGTCGGTGCTGGGCCGGCGAGGTGACCTCCCTCAAAGTCCATCACGGAGAATCACTCCACGCCGCCAAGGGGCGCCGGCACGGGCAGCGTCGTCGCCTCGAGGTTCGAGTCGTTGTCGACGTAGCGGACACCTTGTTGCAGGTCCCCCACGTCCTGGGCATCGGACTGAAGGCATGCGCCGATGGGCGCGCCGCGGACCTCCCCATCGGCAAGATTCATCGTCGCCTCATCGGCGATCTGAACTCCGCATAGGCTCGCGTTGGATACAGCGAAGCGCGTCGCCATTACCTGTGCACCCAAATAGCTCCCGATGCCGTGCCCGCCGGGGTCTGTC
>Ga0164313_10002446_pt1 | contig 16659 bp, 9 predicted proteins | sample GuaBasSedimGuay4_FD_113735 | JGI IMG/M metagenome (GOLD analysis project Ga0164313, IMG submission 113735) | Subseafloor sediment microbial communities from Guaymas Basin, Gulf of California, Mexico - Guay4, Core 4569-4, 0-3 cm | ecosystem: Environmental > Aquatic > Marine > Hydrothermal vents >...
GGGATTGACCTTGCCCGGCATGATGGAGCTCCCCGGCTCGTTCTCGGGGATACGAAGCTCGCCGATACCGCAACGCGGCCCCGACGCGAGCCAGCGTACGTCGTTGGCGATCTTCATGCAGGCCGCGGCCATCTGCTTGAGGGCGCCGCTGGTACCGACGTAGGCGTCGTGCCCGGCGAGGGCCGCAAACTTGTTGGGCGCCGTCACGAACTCCTTGCCCGTGATCGCGGCGATGTGCCCGGCAACCTTGGTCGCGTACTCGGGGTGGGTATTGAGGCCCGTGCCGACCGCCGTGCCGCCGAGGGCGAGCTCCCGGAGCTGCGGCAGGGTCGTCCGGACAGCGTTCATCGCGTGGTCGAGCTGAGCCACCCAGCCGCTGATCTCCTGGCCGAGGGTCAGGGGCGTCGCGTCCTGGAGGTGCGTGCGACCGATCTTGACGATGCCGGTGAACTCGTCGGACTTCTTGGCGAGGGTATCGCGGAGCTCTTTCACGCGGGGCAGGAGTCGGTCTTCGATCTCGACGACGGCGGCGATGTGCATCGCGGTCGGAAACGTGTCGTTCGACGACTGGCTCTTGTTGACGTGGTCGTTGGGGTGGATCGGGGTCTTGGAGCCGCGCTCGCCGCCGGCGAGTTCGATGGCGCGGTTCGAGATGACCTCGTTGACGTTCATGTTGGACTGCGTGCCCGACCCGGTCTGCCACACCACCAAGGGGAAGTGACCGTCGAGGTCGCCGGCGATGACCTCGTCGGCGGCGCGCACGATGAGGTCCTTGGCCGCGTCATCGAGGAGGCCGAGCTCATTGTTCGTCAGCGCAGCGGCCTTCTTCAGCACGCCGAAGGCCTGGACAATTTCCCGGGGCATGTGCTCCGTGCCGATGGGGAAGTTCATCTTCGACCGCGCCGTCTGGGCGCCGTAGTAGGCCTCCGCCGGCACTTCAATCGTGCCCATCGAGTCGCTCTCGGTCCGGGTATCCATCACTGCCTCCGCCAAAACGGGTTGATATGGGCGGACATATCCCCGATCGCCCCCTTCGTCCACGGAACGTGAAAAAACCCGGGAACCAAGCGCTGGGACGGTTGTCCAAGGGCTGTTCCGGCACCAAAGCCACCGATTCGAGCGAAGAAAGGCGCGCCTTGGCGCGTATCATCGATACATCCATGAACGATCCCTTTGCTCGCCTAGGAATCTCCCCCACCAATGACGCCCGGCTCATCCGCGGCGCCTTCCGGCGAAAGGCGGCGCTCCTGCATCCCGACCGCCACGGCAATACCCGCGGAGCATCCGAGCGCTTCAAGGGCATCGTTCGAGCGTACGAGGCCGCCCTGCGCGAGGCCCGAAGCGGCCCCTTCCGGCGGAATCGCGGTACCGAGAACGCATCGGCATCGGTCCCCGAACCCGCCTCGCCGCCCGCGCCGATCCGCGAGCGCTACGCCTGCCCCCGCTGCGACGACACCTTCCCCGTAGCAGACACCTGCCCTCGGTGTACCGACGAGGTCGTCGACACCTGGGGCGGAGCTCGCCGATCCGTTCCGGAAGACCCGCGCATCGCCGAGCTCATAGCCCGCCTCGAAGCGGGTCCTCGCTTCGAGATCCCCGAACTGCCCATCGCGGACGCCGCCCGCCCTTGGGTCGGCGCCGCCGCCTTCGTCACGGCGGGGTGGGCCACCACGGGCATCGGCCTCATCGCCCTCGGCGCCATGCTCGCCGCCTTCGGCCTCTCGGTCGCCGCCCTCGCCGCCCACGACCAGCTCACCCAGGGCGCAAAGGTGCGGCTCTTCCTCTTCTGAGACCCGCTGCGAGCTCTAGCCTTCGAGCAAGAGAAGCAACTCTCCATCGTCTACGCGGCACGCGAAATGGCCCCCGGACGAAGCGACCTGGCCCTCGCGAACTTGCCGCTGATAGTAGAAGAACACGCGCTCTTGCTCGTCCACGCGGACCTCGACCAGGTCCCACTCACCCTGTGCAGCCACGCTCGCCGCCGCGAGCTCCCGGCACCTCTGCTCATCGGCCTCGAGGTCCGCATCGCGCTGCCCAGCTGGCCGCAAAGTCTCGGGGAGCAGGGCCACGAGCGAGTCTCGGAGCGGGTTCGGCGAGGAGCTCGCCGCCGGTAGAGCGAGTTCGAGGGTCACCTCGTCACCACCGGCAGTCACCTCGAGCACGCACCACATCCCGTCCGGCGTCCTCGCCTCGGGAGGCATGGCGCCGCGCTCCAAGGCCACCATCGAGAGGTCGGCGAGGTGGCGATGGTCGGTCTCCGACAGCTGCGACGAGCGCACGAAGGTCGCGCCGCTCGTGTACTCGACGATCCGGCGCAGCTGCGGGCCGTAGATCTCCACGGAGCGGGATCTCACCGGTCGGTCGCCGGGTGGCGCCGGGATCGGCCCCGACAAACACCGCATCTCGATGCGGGTCGTACCGTCCGGCGAAGCCGCGGCGGGTGGGCTCGACTCACCGACCTGGCGGCTGGGCTCCCCAGTCTGGTGGCTGGGCTCGCGTGCGGCGGGGCTCGTCTCGCCGCACGCGAGCAGACTACAGACGAAGCCGCAGAGGAGAGTCGCGGCCAGCATCACCGAGGCTTGCTGGAGGTGTTTCTGAGGGATCATCATCGATGCCCCAAGAGCCTCTCACGGTGATGTCGAGGGGCCAGCAGAAGTATTTTTTGTTAATCACGTCTCCCCGTTACCGCTAAACTGCGCCGATGGGCGACGTGAAGGCAGCTCTCGGAGACCTCAAGGACCGGTATTGCGCTTTGCACACCGCGAAGGAGGACCTCTTCTGGGAATCCAAGATGGGCCTGTCCGACGACGCCGCGGATTGCCAGCGCCGGGGCGCCGACGCCGAGAAGAAGTGGAACGCTTTCCTCCAGGACCCGGCGCGCCTCGAAGGGCTACGCAGCCTCGAGGCCGCCGCCGCGGACGACGAAGAGCGTGAAATCACCGGAGGCTGGATCGCGATGCTCGCGGCCCACGTCGTCGAGAGCCCCGAAGGGCGACGCCTCTCGGAAGAGATCGTAGAGCGCGAGGCCGACCTCGCGACGACCCGGGGTGCGATGAAGCTCGGCTATCGCGACCCCGGCACCGGGGAGCAGGTCCGCGCTTCGAGCAATCGCCTGGCACTGATGGCCCGCACCCACGAGGACCCGGCCGTCCGGAAGGCCGCCTGGGAAGGGTTGCGCTCGGTCGAGGGCTACGTCCTCGACAACGGCTTCCTCGAAATCGTCAAACTCCGCAACCGCCTCGCCCGGTCTCTCGGCTTCGAGGACTACTACGACTGGCGCGTGCAGGTCGTCGAGCGCATGTCGAAGAAGCGGCTCTTCGAGACCCTCGACGACCTCGCCCAGCGTACCCAGGAGAGCACCGACCGCGCCCTCGCGGCCTTCTCCGACAAACACGGCGACGGCGCCCTCGACCCGTGGAATTTTTCCTACCTGCGCTCCGGGAGCATCACCGAGAAGCTCGACCCCTACTTCGGCTTCGGCTGCGCCCTTCGGCGCTGGGGCAGGTCGTTCCACGCCCTCGGCGTGCGCTACCGCGGGGCGACCCTCACCCTCGACCTCGTCGACCGCGACGGGAAATACGAAAACGGCTTCATGCACGGGCCCGAGCCCGCGTTTGTCGACAACGGCGAGTGGCGCCCGGCGCGCATCAACTTCACCGCCAACGCCGTCGTCGGCCAAAAGGGCGCCGGCCACCGCGCGATCAACACCCTCTTCCACGAAGGCGGTCACGCCGCGCACTTCTCGAACATTGCGAAGAACGCCCCCTGCTTCTCGCAGGAGTTTGCCCCCACCAGCGTCGGCTACGCCGAGACCCAGTCGATGTTCATGGACTCGCTGGTCGAGGACGCGGCGTGGCAGACCCGCTATGCCGTAGGCCCCGGGGGCGCCCCGATGCCCTTCGAGCTCATCGAAGAGGTCATCCGAGAACAGCAGCCCTTCAAGGGCTGGGACCAACGGGCCATGCTCACCGTGCCCTTTGCCGAGCGCGCGCTCTACGAAATCCCCGACGACGAGCTCACCCCGGACCGAGTCCTCGAGACCTTCCGGGAGGTCGAGAGCCGCCTCCAGGGCCTGTCTTCGGGGACGCGACCGGTCCTCGCCGTGCCGCATCTCCTCGCCGGGGAATCGAGCGCCTACTACCACGGTTACGTCCTGGCCGAGATGGCCGTCTATCAGACCCGAAATCACTTCCTGGAACGCGACGGATACCTCACCGACAACCCGCGCATCGGTCCCGAGCTCACCGAAAAATATTGGGCACCGGGGAACTCCCAGACCTTCGACCAGACCATCGAGGCTCTGACCGGTCAGCCTCTGTCGGCAGACGCCCTCGTCGACGCGGCCAATGCGTTACCGGAGGACGTCATCGACGAAGCTCGCCGCGGCATCGCGCGCATGACCGATGTGCCCACGATCGACGGCCCCGTCGAGCTGGACGCGACGATTCGCGTCATGCACGGACGAGAGCTCGTCGCGACGACCGAGGGCGGCACGTTCGAGTCCGCCTGCGAGGCCTTCGAGAGTTGGATTCGCCAGGTCACGGCAGCGGCGACGTGAAGCGAAGCGACGGCCTCGCGCCGGCCTCCGCGCTCTTGGCGCTCCTGGCATTTGTGGCGCTCTTGGGGAGTTGGGCTGTCCTTACGGTCGAGACCGCCGCCGCCCAGCCCTCCCTCGGCGAGCTCCGCCGCGACCTCGCCGCGCTCGAAGAAAACCGTCCCTCCTCGGTACCCGAAGGCACGGCCCTGAGCATTCGGTACCTGATCGAAACCGCTCGCAGGATCGAAGGCGACTTCCCGACCCAGGCCGAGAGCTGGCGCCGCCGCGCCGGACGCTACCTCGAGGCAGCCCGGGGCGGGACGGACCCCTACCCCGCCGAACGTGGGAACATCGTCAACCGCGCCTACCCGCAGGAGATATCCCGGAGGACCCAGGGCTACGCGATCTACCTTCCCCCGGACTACGACCCCTCGCGACCATGGCCGGTGATGGTCGTCCTCCACGGAGGCTCATCCAACGGCAACCTCTTCCTCGGCGTGGTGCTCGGCCAGAACATGAGCTGGCAGCACTACTCCGAGTACATCTACGACGACTTCGTCCCCCGGTGGTCCCCGAACGTCATCGTCGTCGCCCCGGACGGCTTCGGCCAGGTCCTCTGGCGCTGGATGGGCGAGGACGACGTGCTCGCGGTCATCGAAGACGTACGCCGCCACTACAACGTCGACGACGACCGGGTCATCCTCTCCGGCCTGTCGAATGGCGGTCTCGGCGCCTACGCCCTCGGCGCACGGCACTCATCGCGCTTCAGTCTGGTCCAGGCCATCGCCGGCGCGCCCAGCTGGCTGCAATACGCCGGGGGCCGGCCCCTGCCCGTAGAGCGCACCGCGATGCTGCGCTTCAGCGGCATGGACCTCATCGAAAACACAACCAACACCGACTTTCGTTTCTATCATGGCGATGCCGACACGGGACCCATGCGCCCCGAGTACGTCCGCCAGCTCGAAGCGCGCATGCGGCGCATCGGGATCGAACCCAACGTCACCTGGTACGAAGCCGGCCACGACATTCTCTATCGGGTTCACCGCCACGGGCGCACCTTCAACACCCTCGCGACGACGGCCCGGAACCGCAGCCCAGAGAAGGTCATCAACGTCACCGGTGACTACCGCGCCAACCGGCAGCACTGGGTGACCGTCACCCGCATCGAAGACTACCCCGAGCTCGCTCGGGTCGCGGCGGAGGCAGAGGCGGGGGCCCTCGAGGTCACGACCGACAACGTCACCGCGTTCACCTTGGACCTCCGGGATGCGCCCATCGGCACTGGCAATGCGCTGCGCATCGTCGTCGACGAGCGCGTCGCCTACGACGGTCCCCGGGCGCCCCTGGGCCACGTCATCTCGCTGGTCCGAGATGACGACGGCGCCTTCGCCCCGGGCTTCATCCCCACCCCCGACGAAGGCTACGCCAAGGCGCCGGGGAGCGCTGGCCCCCTCACCGACGCCTACCACGGGCGCAGCGTGCACGTGTACGGCACCGGCGACCCCGAACAGACACGCGCGCTCCAGCGCGCCGCCCAACGTGGCTCCCGAGGCTGGCCACTCTGGCTCTGGGCCCACCAACAAGAGGTCATCGCCGACTCCGCCGTGACCCCCGAATTGGCGCGCAGCGCACACCTGGTTCTCTACGGCACACCGGGGACCAACAGCGTGCTCGAGCGCATCAAAGACCGGCTCCCGGTCCGAGTCACCGAAGGAGCCGTCGTGCTCGGAAGCCAGCGCTTCGAGGGGGACGACGTGGGCGTGCGTTTCATCCACCCGAACCCCGAGGCGCCCCACCGATACGTCGTCGTACAAGCGGGCGTAACCCCCGGCGCGGTCGCCGCCGGGCACAACCTGCCGGATTTCCTCCCGGACTACCTGGTCTACGATGAGCGCACGACCCGCAGCCGGTCGCGGCTGGCGACGGGGAGAAACCGTCCCCTCGCGATCGGCTACTTCGACGGCCGATGGGGCCTCCCGCCGAGTCCCGTGCCCGGAGAAGGGGGCTGGGCTGGCCCCGGCGATGGCGGACTAGACGCCGGACAGAGTGCCGACGGGGATGCCAGCACGGACGCGAGCATGGACGCCTCGGCGGACACCGGCCCCGAGTTGCTAATTCCCATCACCCCGCCGCCGCCCAATCCGCCTCCCCCCGCGCGCCTCGCCGTCCCCCGGAGCGACCCCGCCGGCCTGGCAGCGCGGCAAATCGCTCGCCGTTCCCAAAACTTCCAGAACTTCCGCGCCCTCGTCCCCGGGGCCACCTGGCGAGAAGCGCCGCGCCGGGTCTGGCAAATCCGCCGCGAAGCCCAATGCCACGAGGCGCTCCGGGAGGCGGGCGTTGCGTTCCGCCCCCTCGGCACTCACCCGACCCCGATCGCATCACCGGTCGAGATCCTCGGCCCCGTCGACGGCGTGTGGTTCCGCATGATCCACGACGATCGGCCCTTCACCCTGAGCTGCGAGATGGCGCTGCGCCTCCCGGTCATCGCCCGCATCGTGAAGCGCCACGGGGTGAGTGGCGTCGACGTGATGAGCGCCTACCGCCACTGGCCCCGCCAGAGCTTTCACACGATGGGCCTCGGCCTCGACCTCGCCCGATTCTGGACCGAAGATGGCTGGCTCTCGGTCAACGACCACTTCGTCGAGACCCCCGCTCAGTACACCTGCGAAGCCGCCGAGCCCGAAGGCCCCGGGGACGACGTCGAAAAGGCCAAAAAGCTCCTCCGAATAGCCTGCGCCCTCTACCGCAGCGGTCGCTTCTCGAGCGTCTTGACCCCCAATTACAACGACGGCCACCGCGACCATTTCCACCTCGACACGCGGCCAGACGACCCACGGCTTTACCTCCGATAGCGCCGCCGAAACCTGTCGAAAACTGGACCACGGCGCCTTCGGCGTGCGAACGCCGGTATCGTGGTTTCGTCACGCTACGCCCGAGGAGCAATGGGCGCGCTCTCCATTGCGCTCCTGACTGCCTGTCCCGCACCCGACGCAGCGGCCCCCTTGGCCGAAACCGCCCAAAAGCTTCCGGTCTTCGTCCCCGAGGCGTTGCCGACCGAAGAAGAGCTCGCTGCCCGAGCCGCCGAGGCCGCCCGCCTCGCCGAGGAAGCCAGGGACGCCGGGCGCCTCGCCGAGGCCGAGCGCATTCGCGCGGCGGAAGAGGCCCGGATAGCCGCCGAGCGCGCCGCCTTCGAGGCCGCCTACCCCCTGCACGGAGTCGTCTACCACTTCGTCGCCCAGGTCTTCGGCGAGCCCGATGGGGAGCGCCCCATCGGCTACATGCGCCGGGGAAGCCAGTTCCGGACCAAAGCCGCCGTCCAGGGGCGCGAATGTCGAGCGTGGCATGAGGTCCCCGGGGGCGGCTTCGTATGCTCGGGCCGCGGGTTCATGATCGGCGAGACTCCCCAGACCTTCGAGCCCTCGCCCAACCCCGCGGCCCTCGAGGACGCCCTCCCCTATCTCTACGCATACACGAGGCGCGACGTCGTCCCGCAGTACTTCCGCCTCCCGACGATGACCGAGGAGACCGAAGCCGAAGAGGCGATCCGCGACCTCGCGAGCCGCGAACGGGCTCGCCGCCGCTCAGAAGAAGCCGCCGCCAGGGAGGCGAGCCGGGAGGCGAACCCCGCTCCTGACGCCGGGTCGGACACGGAGGACTCCGGGGCCAGAGGAGAGAGTGGCACCGCGACGGAAGAAGATGGAGCTTCCCCCACCCAAGCCGAGGGCGAGGCCGGGGCCGAGCGGGCCTCTGCGGTCGAAGCTCCAGCGCCCCCGGGTACCGACGCGGAGACAGATGCCGATCCCGCCGAAGCCGCCGAGGAGCCGGACCTCCCGGACTACCTGCGCACACGCATGCTCCGGGGCTTCTATGTGAGCCTCGACCAAGAGGAAACGAGCGAGGCGGGGCGCCGCTTCTACCGCACGGTCCGCGGAGGCTACGTGCGCGCGACGGAGCTCACGCCAAACGAGCCACCCGAGAGCCGCGGCGTCGTCCTCGGCGGGGACTGGACGCTGCCCGTGGGCATCGTCTACCGCACGGGCGCACACAGCCTCCGGCGCGAACCCGCGACGGGCCGCATGCGCGACCGGGGCACCCTCGACCGCCACTCGGCCCTGCGCATCGCCGACGACAACCTGGTCTACCGAGACCGGCGTTACGTAGTTTCACGGGATGGAGCCATCGTGCGGGAGTCTTCCCTGCGCATCGTTCGCCAGCGCGCCGTGCCCCCGGGAGTGCCATCCGGGGCGAAGTGGATCCACGTCGATCTCTCGGACCAGTACCTCGTCGCCTACGAGGGCGAGACTCCGGTCTTCGCCACTCTGACCTCGACGGGCAAGGAAGGCTTCGAGACGCCGCTGGGCCTCTACCGCATTCAATCGAAGCACGTCTCGACGACCATGGACGACGACTCGAACCCCGAGGGGGCCTACAGCATCGAGGACGTGCCCTGGACCATGTACTTCCACGGCAACTTCGCCATCCACGGAGCGTTCTGGCACTACTCCTTCGGCCGCGTGCGCAGCCACGGATGCGTGAACCTCGCCCCGGCGGACGCCCGGTGGATGTTCTCCTGGAGCACGCCGACCCTGCCGGCCGCCTGGCACGGCATGTTCGCCGGGCCGAGGGACGGAACCTTCGTCTTCATCGAGGAATAGCCCTCTCGCGCCGTTCGCAGGTTGACTCCCGGAGGGGCGCTGGTACTTGGTGCCGGTGCATCCGGCGCGTCCCGTTTTGCCTTCGAGGCCATGCCCTGTTTGCGGTAGCGACGTAGACCCGATCCGTGCGCCAGCGGTCGTCGCCTACGCAGACGGCCTGCGGTACCTCTGTAACCGGGAGTGCCGGACCCGTTTCCTCGAAGGGGAGCGAACCCACGAGAGCTTTCGTCCACCGGTCATCGTTGCGCCGCGGAAGGATCCACACACGGGCATAATCCGCACCCACGACCCCGCGGCCCTCGACCCTCTCTCCCGGCCGGAGCAGCCCGAGATCCACGAAGTATCCCCCCCGTGGATCGGGCTCGGCGCAGCCGGCGTCGGCGCCATCCTCTCCTTCTTTGGCGCCGTGCCCTTCGTCGCCATGGCGAGCGCGGCCGCGACCCTCGCGTCGGTCATCGCGGCGGCCTTCGGCAGCCGGTTGGCCCAACGAGACATCGGCGCCGCGGCCTGGTTGGCCGCCCCCCTCGGGGCGAGCCTCGCCGCGGTGGGCGCGCTCTTGGGAACCCTCGAAGGGGCCGAGACGTGGGCAAGCCTCTTCGGCGCCGCCTTCGCCGCAGCCATCGTCAATGGCCGCATTTTTCTCGACGAGCGTGCGCGCCAGCCCATCGACCACGCGCTAGCAAACCTGACCGCGTTGCTCCCAGAAAAAGCCCGGGTCCCCGTAGATGAGGGCAGCCACGGCGAGCTCGCCCTCTCGGAAGTGGACGCAGCCGGCCTGCGCACCGGGGAAGAGGTGCTGTGCATCGCTGGCGAAGTGGTGCCGGTCGACGGCGTCACCCTCGGAGGCTCGGCCTCGGTGCTTCCTCACCCCGCCGCGCGCCTGCCGGTGACGCGGCGCGCCGGTGAACCGGTCCTCGCCGGCGCCCGGGTCACCGAAGGCGCACTTCGCCTCGTCGCCACCCGAGTCGGCCCAGAGCGGGCGATCGCACGGGCGGCGCGTTTCGGAACCGACGCGGGACCGAAGACCAGCCCGGGGGTGCGCCGCGCCCAGCGCGTATCATTCTTCGGTGGGCTCCTGGCGGCCCTCGCGGGGGTCCTCGCCTTGGGCATGGGCGCCGGACTTCCCGCAGCCCTCTCCGCGGTCGGCGCGGTCCTGCTCGCGGCCCCCCTCGTCTCACTCTGGCGCGCGGCGACGCTTCCCCTCGCGGCCGCCGGCGCCTCAGCGGCGGCCCGGGGAATCACCTTCGCATCCGGGGCCCAGCTCGAGCGCGCCGGACGCGTCGGGGTCTGCGCGCTCAGCACCCGAGGCACGGTCACCGAGGGCGAGTTCGAAGTCATGGAGCTGCACCCGACGGGCGGCGCGAACGCCGCTCGAGTGCTCTCCCTCGTCACCGGCGCAGAGAATGCCGTCGGGGATACCCCGATCGGCCGCGCCATCGCTCGCTACGCCAAGTCCGAAAACGTGGCACCGGCCATGGTTCGGAGGGCCCAGCGCCTCCCGGGGCGGGGAGTCACCGCCCTCACTCCCGACGGCGAGTCTCTGGTCATCGGCAATCGCCAACTGCTCCTCGACGAAGGCGTGAGCATCGCGGTCGCCGACGATGAAGCGGGCAGAGCGGAGGCGCGTGGTGACACGGTCCTCTTCGTGGGTATCGACGGACGCGTGCGCGCCGTACTGGCCCTCAGTGACCCAGTTCGCCCCGGCTCCCGAGCCGCCGTACAACGCCTCTTCGACCTCGGCATCGAGGTGGTCTTGCTCTCCGGAGACCACCGCACCACCGCCGCGACCCTGGCGCGGCAAATCGACGTCGTGAACGTGCGCGCCGAGCTACTCCCGGAGGCCCGCGGTGACGAAGTGCGGCGACTCCGGGACACCGGAGTGGAGGTCGCCGTGGTCGGCCACCCGGACTCCGAGGACACCGCCCTCGCCGAGGCCGACACGGCGATCATCCTCGGCGCCGCGGGGGCCGAGGGCGACGGTCGCACCGTGGCCCTGACCACCCACGACATCCGCGATGCGGCGGGGGCGCTCTTCATCGCCCACGCGGCTCGCGAGGTCGCGAACCGGGCAACCCTCGTCGCCGCCATTGCCGGCAGCCTGGTGATCGTAGCCGCCGCCCTGGCATTCGCAGGCCCGGCGGCGGCGGCCCTCGCCGGCGCTCTAATCGACGCATATGCGCTACCTTCCGGCGCCCGGCTGTTGCGCCGGGTAGACCTCCGCGTTCCGGCGCCGGCTTGAGGAGATAGTAATGAGCGACAAGGCCTGGGGCGGACGATTCGAAGAAGAGATCGACGACGTTGCGCTCAGATTCAGCGAGAGCGTTTCGTTCGACCATCGCCTTTATCGTGAGGACATCGAAGGTTCGGTAGCCCACGTACGCATGCTGGCGAGCCGCGGGATCATCCCCGCCGCCGACGCCGAAAAGATCGAAGCCGGCCTCGGTCAGGTGAAGAAAGAGATCGAAGCCGGCGAGTTCGAGTGGGACGTGCACAAAGAAGACGTGCACATGAACATCGAGGCCCGGCTCACGGCCAACATCGGCGACGCCGGCGGGCGCTTGCACACCGGACGCAGCCGCAACGACCAGGTCGCGACGGACATGCGGCTCTGGGTTCGCAGGGCCTGCCACGAGACGTCAAAGGCCGTCGAAGGCCTAGTCGCGGTGCTCTCCGTGCGCGCCGCCGGCACCGTCGACGTTTTGATGCCCGGTTACACGCACCTCCAACGCGCCCAGCCCGTCCGCCTGGCCCACCACCTCCTCGCCTGGGCCGAGATGCTGCTCCGCGACCGCGGTCGCCTCGAAGACGCCGCACGACGCCTCAACGAGTGTCCTCTCGGGGCCGGCGCCCTCGCGGCGACGACCTTCCCCATCGACCGAGAAGCGACCGCAGCGGCCCTGGGCTTCGACCGCCCGACCCGGAACTCCCTCGACACCGTCGCCGACCGCGACTTCCTCGTCGAGTTCGTCGCGGCCCTCGCCAACTGCGCCGTGCACCTGAGCCGCATCGCCGAAGAGCTCGTGCTCTGGAGCAGCCAGGAGTACGGCTTCGTGCGGATGAGCGACGCCTTTACGACCGGCTCGTCGATGATGCCGCAGAAGAAGAACCCCGACATGGCCGAACTCGTCCGAGGCAAGACCGGCCGCGTCGTGGGGGATCTCGTGACGCTCTTGGTCATGCTGAAGGGCCTCCCGCTGGCCTACAACCGCGACATGCAAGAGGACAAGCCGCCGGTCTTCGACGCCTTCGACACCGTGACCGACAGCCTCGCCGTCCTGACCGGAGCCATTGCAACGGCCCGCTTCGGCGTGGACGCGATGCGCGCTGCGCTCGCGACCGGCTTCCTCGATGCCACCGAGGTCGCCGACTACCTCGTCACGAAAGGCGTCCCCTTCCGCGACGCCCACCACGTCGCCGGGCGCCTGGTGGCACGTGCGGTCACGGATGCGAAGACCCTCTCGGAGCTGCCCCTCGACGTCTACCGGGAAGAACACGCGGCCTTCGACGACGACGTCTACGGCGCCCTCGACATGGAGACCGCTGTCGAACGGCGCGACGTCGCCGGCGGCCCCAAGCGGGCGCGGGTCGAAGCCGCCATCGCCGAACTACGGGAGCGCCTCACGGGCTTCTCCGTCGACATCGAAACCATCGCCAGAGCCCACGGCGCCGAGGAGCGACCATGAGTGGCATTCCGAAATCGCGACACTACGCCCACGTCGACGGAGAGTTGCTCTGCGACGGGGTATCACTCACTGAGATCGCCGAAGAGTTCGGCACGCCGACCTACGTTTACAGCGGCGCATCGATCGACCGAGCCTATGCGGCGATCGACGAGGCCCTCTCCTTCGCGCCCCACCTGATCGCCTACGCCGTGAAGGCGAACTCCAACCTGGCCGTCCTCGCACGTCTCAGGGACCTCGGCGCCGGGGCGGACATCGTCTCCGGCGGGGAGCTCGCACGATGCCTCGAAGTGGGCATCGGCGGCGACCGCATCGTCTTCAGCGGCGTCGGCAAGCGCGACGAAGAGATCGAGGCCGCGCTGCGCGCCTCGATTCGTTCGATCCACGTCGAGAGCGCTCAAGAGATCGAAGCCATCGAGGCCATCGCGGAACGTCTCGGCGTCGAGGCACCGATCTCCCTGCGCATCAACCCCGACGTCGACCCGAAGACCCATCCCTACATCGCGACAGGCCTGCACCACACGAAGTTCGGCCTCGAAATCGGCGTCGCCGAAGAACTGCTTCCGCGCATCCTCCGGAGCAAGCGCCTCGTCCTCGAGGGCGTCACCTGCCACATCGGCTCGCAGATTGGCGACGTCTCGTCCCTGCGCGAGGCGGTCGGCGTCACGGCGTCCCTGGCCAAGCGCTGCCGCGACGCGGGCGCACCGATTCGCACCCTCGACGCCGGCGGCGGCTGGCCCATCCCCTACGGCGACGAGAGCGACGAGTTCCCCGAAGCGCAGACCTTCGGAGATGCCATCCGCGATGGCCTGGCAGACGGGCGAGCCGACGACATGGGGCTCGAGATCATCGTCGAGCCGGGCCGCGCCCTGGTCGGCGAATCGGGCACGCTCCTGTCCCGGGTCATCTTCGTGAAGGACCAGCCCTATCGCCCCGACGCCGTCGCAGGCGCGTCACACGAAAGCCAGGAGAGCGGAGACAAACGCTTCGTCATCGTGGACGCCTCCATGTCCGAGCTCATCCGCCCGGCCCTCTACGACGCCCACCACGGCATCTCGCCGGTCGAGACCCCACCCCCCCAGGCTGCGCGCTCCCTCGCGGACGTCGTCGGACCGGTCTGCGAGAGCGGTGACTGGCTTGCGAAGGATCGCCTCCTGCCGCCGCTAGAGCGCGGCGACCTCATCGCCATCATGAGCGCCGGCGCCTACGGCATGGTCATGGCGAGCAACTACAACTCCCGCCCGCGGCCGGCCGAAGTGCTCATCGACAACGGTGAGTACCGCGCGATTCGTGAGCGCGAGACCTTCGCCGAGCTGATGCGTAGCGAAGAGCGAGGGTGAGCGGTCGCGTTTCCGTTCCCGCTTCCGTCCCCGTTTCCGGTCACGTTCCCGTCTCGAGGCTAGAATTAACCGATCGTTAAGAGGCCTTTCACGCGGCGCCCATCAGTCTCCCAAGCGTCATGCGCTGCACCAACATGCTCCTCGTCGGCTCCCTCGCCGGCTCCCTCGCCATGCTCTCGGCCTGCGCCCCCGCAGCCCCCCCCGGCGCCCCGCCCACGGGCGATGCGGCCGTCTCCGCCGATAGCGCCCCCCCCTCCGACGGAACCGCACCCACGCCTGCCGACGGTGGCGCTCCGGGCCCGGACGGCGGGTCGTCTCCGAGGGACGGTGGGCGTGCCTCGGATGCCGCCCTGCCCCCCGCGGACACCGGAACCGGCACCGGCCCCAGCATCCCGGGATGCCCCTACGGCGGCCGCCCCCTCATCACCGACGCCCCCCTTGGCCACGTCTCCGGCCGCACCGAAAGCGTGCGCACCGGCAGCTTCACCGACGAGTACCTCTACGACGCCACCGGCGACTACAAGCTCGGCATTCGCCGCGAGTGGGGCAGCAGCGTCACCTTCTTTGGTGAAGCCGGCACGGGGCCCGGCCAGAACAGCACCAATACCATCGACGCCAACGACACCGGCCGCGAGGTCCAGGTGGCCCTCTACGACCCCGACCGCACGGTGCAGGGGTGTTCCTGGAACGCCTCCTGCGCCCGGTCGCCCATCTGTCCGCTTTCGATTCGCTATCTCGGATGGAACCCGGTCCAGGGCGGCAACCGATGCAACATCGGCTCGCCCACGGAGTCGGTGAGCTCGGGCCCCGGCAGCCTCATCACCACCACCGTCCCGCTCCAGTGGAACCCCGACTGGGGCGCCCACGAGTGCAGCTCGGACAGCTGTGACTCCCGCGGCGCGGCCTCGAGACCCCCCAGCGACGTGCGCCTCACGCAGACCATGCGCTTCGTCCGGCCGCGTGTCGCCGAGCTCCGCTACACCGTCGAGAACCTATCCGACACCGCCCATGCCGCGACGGGGCAAGAGATGCCCACCATGTACACCTCGAACGGGCAGCGCGGCATGCAGGACCTCTGGCGTTTGATGGACCCCAGCGGTCGAGAGGTCCCCATCGACACGCCGAGTGACTCCGACGGCTTCATGTACGAGAACTTCCGCGCCAGCGGCCCCTGGGTATCGCTCCAGAACTCCGACTTGAGCTACGGCGTCGCCATCCTCTACGAAAATGGGCTGAGCGATTTCCAAGGGTGGCAGAAGCGCTCCCTGCCCTTCAACAACGTGCGGTCCAGGATCATTTTCGGCCTGCCCGCCCGTGGGACCGTGTATGCCCGGGCCTATCTCCTGGTTGGCTCCTTCGCCACGATTCAGGCCGACGCCGCGGAGCTCCTCAGGACGATGCCCGCCTTCGGCTCCCTCGACGCGCCCACGAACGAGGTGAGCACGGGGACCGTCGCGTTTCACGGATGGGCCCTCGACAACCGGGGCGTCGTCTCGGTCGAGGCCCGCATCGACGAGAGCGTGACCGTGCCCATGCGCTACGGCGATAACCGGCCGGACGTATGCCTGGTCTGGCCCGGCTACCCGGGCTGCACTCGGGTGGGCTACTCGGGGAGCTACGACTTCGGAGCGCCCACGGAGTGCCCGCACCTGGTCGAGATCATCGCGACCGATACGGACGGAAACCGTCGAACGATTGCCGAACGGCTGGTGACGGTCCGATGAGGGGGCACGACCTGACGAGGGTTCTCCTCACCTTCCGCGTTCTTCCGGCGCTTCTCGCGTTCTCCGCCTTCTTGACCACGGGATGTAGCGACACGGGCACCACCCCGGGCACGACGCCGGACACGGGCGCTACCCGTGACGCCAGAGAGGCTGGAACCGCCCCGGGCACCGACGGAGGTGCGGCGGCCACCGACGGCAGCGTGCGGGTTTCCGACAGCGCCGCACCCGATACGAGCTGCGACGACGTCGAGGTCTGCGACGGCCGGGACAACGACTGCGACGGACTCGTCGACGAGGACCTCACCCGTGCCTGCACGGACATCTGCGGAGGCTCTGGCGATCAGTCATGCAGCGCCGGCGCCTGGCAAATGTGCGTCCCGCGCTCTCCCGCCGCCGAGACCTGCGACGAAATCGACAACGACTGCGACGGACTCGTGGACGAGGAGCTCTCGTGCCCCCCCAAGAAGCCGCGCCTCACCGTCGTCATCCTCGCCGGCCAGTCCAACATGGTCGGCCTGGGCATCAACGGGGAGCTGAGCGCGGCCGACGCCGCCTCCGTGCCGCAAACTCACATCTACTACAACGACTCGGTCCACCCGAATCCGAACGCGATGCGCTGGACCGGGTTGCGCCCCGGCTTCGGGGTGCTCGCCGACCGCTTCGGCCCGGAGCTCTCCTTCGGACGGCGTCTGCACGAACTCTGGCCGACCCGCACCATCGCCA
>Ga0164313_10002447_pt1 | contig 16653 bp, 17 predicted proteins | sample GuaBasSedimGuay4_FD_113735 | JGI IMG/M metagenome (GOLD analysis project Ga0164313, IMG submission 113735) | Subseafloor sediment microbial communities from Guaymas Basin, Gulf of California, Mexico - Guay4, Core 4569-4, 0-3 cm | ecosystem: Environmental > Aquatic > Marine > Hydrothermal vents...
CATATTCAGGCTGGGGCGCGTGATCACCGCCAAAGGCCCCGGTTTGATCGTTCTGCTGCCGATTATCGATAAAATGGTAAAGGTAAGTCTGCGTCTGGTGGCGCTGGATGTGGATCCCCAGGATGTCATCACGCGGGACAACGTATCGGTAAAAGTCAACGCGGTGATCTATTTCAGAGTTGTCGATGCCACCAAGGCCATCATCGAGGTCGAAAACTACACTTATGCCATGTCGCAGCTGGCCCAGACGACGATTCGGAGCGTGTGCGGCCAGGCAGAGTTGGATGAGCTGCTGGCGGAGAGGGATAAAATCAATTCGGAACTACAGGAAATCCTGGACATGCACACCGACCCCTGGGGGATCAAAGTGGCCACGGTGGAGTTGAAACACATCGACCTTCCCCAGGAAATGCAGCGTGCCATGGCACGTCAGGCAGAGGCCGAGCGTGAACGCCGGGCAAAGATCATCAACGCGGAGGGGGAATATCAGGCCGCAACACGACTGTCAGAAGCTTCCGATATTATAGCTAAAAATCCGGTTGCACTGCAACTGCGTTATCTGCAGACAGTCAACGAAATATCGACGGAAAACAATTCCACCATCATTTTTCCCATTCCCATAGACCTTTTAAGCCCCTTTCTAAAGAAGAAGGAATAGGTTTTTAATATTGACACGAATGAAAAAAAGCACTTAATAGTAAAGTTTCCTTTAATTTGTTTCATTTAATATGTGGAAAGGAGATCGACAGAAATGGCTGAAGATAAAAAAGAATCCACCGGAAAACCCCTCGACAAAATGACCGTTAAAGAACTCAAAGAGGTCGCTTTGGAGATGCCGGAGATCACGGGTGTGCACGGCATGAACAAGGCTGATCTTTTGTCGACAATCAAGGCGGCCAAGGGTATTCCGGAGGAGAAGACCAGGAAAAAAATCGGTTCCATCCGTGAACTCAAACAGAAAGCCAAGGTCCTGAAATTGAAACGGCGCGAAGCCCTGGAAGCCAAAGACGGGAAAATGGCTACCATTTACCGGCGTAAAATATCCAGGATGAAACGGAAGATGCGCAGTTATGCGTGATGCCGACCTTGAAAAGGGTAGAAATTGGAGCCTGTTTCCGTAAAAGACCTGATCGCGTCCTTTGTTGAATCCCTGTCGACCGAAAGGGGATATTCGGGCAACACCTGCCGGGCCTATCAGCGTGACCTGGAAGCATTTTCCACCTATGTTGACAATTGTCTTCGGCCGGAAAGTGAGCAGGAGGAAGGGCAATTCCGTCTGGAGCTGCATGCAATCGACGGACTGTCGATACGGGGCTACCTGGGCTATCTGCACAAGCGGTGCAAAAAATCAACCATTGCGCGGAAACTGTCGGCCATCCGATCCTTCTTGAGGTATGCGGTCAGGCTTGGCTACATGGATGCCAATCCTGCAGAACTGGTGCTGACGCCCAAACATAACCGGGCGATACCTACATACCTGCCGGTTGACGACATGTTTCGGCTCCTGGACTCGATCAAGACGGATACCCTGTTCGGGTTGCGGAACCGAGCCATTTTTGAGGTCCTGTATTCCAGTGGTGTTCGCATATCCGAACTGGCCGGTCTCAGTATGGGGGACATCGATTTCAGGGACTGTTCCATGCGCGTGATGGGGAAAGGCAGCAAGGAGCGGATCGTGCCTGTGGGGCAGAAATCGTTGTCGGCAGTTCAGGCATATCGCCAAAAACTGGTTGCGGACAAAGGACCGCTGCTCCCGGAAGTCTGTCAGGCGGGTGACGGCCCGGTTTTTCTCAATAAAAACTTCGGGCGGTTATCAGCACGATCCATCGCCAGAATCCTGGAAAAAGCCTCACGGGCATGCGGCATTCCCGTGCCGGTTTCACCGCATGCCTTTCGTCATTCTTTTGCCACCCACATGCTGGACGGTGGTGCCGATTTGAGAGCGGTTCAGGAACTTCTGGGACATAAAAGTCTTTCTACTACCCAAAAATATACGCATGTGAGTATCGATCGACTCATGGAAGCCTATGACAAGGCGCATCCACGGAAGTGAGGCAATGCCGAATACGGAGTTCAGAATGCGGAATTCGGAACTCCAGATTTGATGGTTGGAAATTGAAATTTGTTTGTTATTTGGTGTTTGTACTTTGGGATTTCAAGTATGTATGGATGAATTTTAATAGCCGATTAGGGATTAAATATATGCAAGCATTCCATGGCACCACAATTCTGGTCGTCCGTCACAAAGGGCGTGTGGCCCTGGCGGGCGACGGTCAGGTTACGTTGAATAATACGGTTGTCAAACACCGGGCAAAAAAAGTCAGGAAAATTTATAACGGCAATATTATGGTCGGTTTTGCCGGGGCTACGGCCGATGCCCTCAACCTGTCCGAGCGTCTTGAAGCTAAGCTGGAGAGGTACAATGGAAACCTGACCCGTGCCGCAGTAGAACTTTCCAGGGACTGGCGGACGGATAAATACCTGCGACGACTCGAAGCACTCATGATCGCCGTCGATGAGAAAAATATGTTTCTCATCTCCGGAAACGGGGATGTCATCGAACCGGACGAGGGCATCATCGGTATCGGTTCCGGGGGCGTTGCCGCCCAGGCAGCGGCGATGGCACTGTTTCGGCACGCTGAACTGAGCGCTGCCGAAATTGTGGCGGCAGCCATGGAAATTGCCGCTTCCCTTTGTGTGTACACCAACAATTCGGTCACCATCGAGGAATTATAAATGAGCCAGTTAAAACCGTCGGAGATCGTCAATGCTCTGGACAAATACATCATTGGCCAGGATAAGGCCAAGAAGTCTGTAGCCATTGCCCTGAGGAACAGGTGGCGGCGGCAGCACGTGGCCGAAGATCTCAAAGATGAGATAGCACCGAAAAATATTATTCTGATCGGTCCCACAGGGGTGGGCAAAACCGAGATCGCGCGCCGCCTGTCCAAACTCACCGACTCGCCTTTCAGTAAGGTGGAAGCCTCCAAATTTACCGAGGTGGGATACGTTGGGCGTGATGTGGAATCCATGATTCGCGACCTGCTGGAACTGACGGTCAACGCCGTCCGGCAGCGGGAACAGATTGCCGTGAGAAAAAAAGCTGAACAGGTTGCCGAGGAACGCATGCTCGATCTGTTGCTGCCTAAAACGGGGGGTGCGAATATTTCTCTGCAGGCGGGCGAAATTTCACAAGAGGCTTCCCCACCGGACAACAATGTGGCGACACGGCAGAAACTGCGTGAAATGCTCAAGAAGGGAACGCTGGACAACCGTTTTGTGGACCTTGATGTGTCTGAGAAAAGCATGCCCATGGTCGAAATTTTTTCCAACAGCGGAATGGAAGAAATGGGGATCAACCTGCGGGATATGCTCGGCAACATCATGCCCAAGAATAAAAAACGGCGCAAAGTGAAGGTCAAGGAAGCCATGCAGACCCTTATCGAGGAAGAGGCTCAAAATTTGGTGGAAATGGACCGTGTGATCAAGTTGGCCATCGAAAAGGTCGAGGAGTCCGGCATTATTTTTCTGGATGAAATCGATAAAATCGCGAGCAAAGACAGCCGTCACGGGCCTGACGTATCCAGGGAAGGCGTACAGCGGGACCTGTTGCCCATCGTGGAAGGCTCAACCGTGACCACCAAGTATGGACCTGTTAAAACCGACCACATCCTTTTTATCGGTTCGGGTGCTTTCCACACGGTGAAACCGTCTGATCTGATACCCGAATTACAGGGCCGTTTCCCGATCCGGGTTGAACTGAACTCGCTGGGCCGCGCGGAATTCTATAGGATATTGACTGAACCCAAAAATGCCCTGCTGCTGCAGTACATCGCGCTGCTGAGAACCGAGGGTGTGGAAATCGTCTTCGAGGATGAAGCCGTGGTCGACATTGCCAGAACGGCCGAAGATGTCAACAACCTGACCGAAAACATCGGGGCCAGACGGCTGCACACGCTCATGGAGTGCCTGCTCGAGGACGTTCTTTTTGCAGCCCCGGACATGGACGAGAAGAAAGTGGTTATCGATTCGGCCTATGTGCAGGAAAAGCTGAAGGACATCAAGGGCGATGAGGATCTGAGCCGCTACATCCTTTAGGACAATTTACATGCACAATCATAAGGGCTGCAGGAAAGACAGGGTTTATTCCAGTATTAAAAACCTGGTTCTCTGGGCCAGGTCAGAACCCTTAGGCTCTGCCGATACTGGAAAAGATAAAATTCGAAGCACGAATTTCGATATTTGGATTTAGGATTTCGCAGTAAACCCTTATAGGGTATAATCAGGGCCGGGCCCTTTGGACCCGGGCATCTACATATTTTAAACTCTACGATTTCAGCAGGAAACATTGATGCACACTCCTAGCGTTGCCGACATACTCATCGAGGCTTTGCCCTACATTCGCCGTTTTTCAGGCATGACTGTCGTGGTCAAGTACGGCGGGCACGCCATGGTGGATGAAAAACTCAAGGACGATTTTGCCCGGGACATTACCCTGTTGAAATTCATCGGGATGAACCCCGTCGTGGTGCACGGCGGCGGGCCCCAGATCAACAAGGTCCTGGAGCAGATGGGGATCAGTTCTACATTCGTGAAAGGGATGCGGCTTACGGATGAGCCCACCATGGATGTCGTGGAAATGGTGCTCGGCGGAAAGGTGAACAAGTCCATTGTGGCCCAGATCAACAAGCAGGGCGGCAAGGCGGTGGGTTTGAGCGGTAAGGACGGCGGCCTCATCCAGGCAAAAAAGCTGAAGATCGTGCACCATGAGGATGAGAGCAAACCGCCGGAAATCATCGATCCGGGGCTGGTGGGCGATGTGACGGCGATCAACCCCGAGATCATCCACACCCTCACTTCCCGGGGGTTTATTCCTATTATCGCCCCTGTGGGGGCGGGCGCATCCGGAGAAACCTACAATATCAATGCCGACCTGGTTGCCGGGAAGGTGGCGGCCGCACTTTCGGCAGGCCGCCTGATATTCATTACCGATGTCGACGGACTTCTGGATGTTGCCGGTAAACTGGTATCCACCGTCGACAAGCTTAGCGCAAGACGGATGATCAAGGATAAGCGTATTTCCGGCGGTATGATTCCCAAGATGGAATGCGCCCTGGAAGCCCTGGAACAAGGTATCGAGAAGGTTCAGATGATTAACGGCAAAAGGCGCCACGCCTTGCTCCTGGAACTGTTTACGGACAAAGGCATCGGAACGGAGGTCATAGCATGAACAGTGCGGAAACCATGAAAACTGCCGACAGTGTGATCACCGCTACCTACAAACGTTTTCCGGTGGTTTTCAGCAAAGGCCGGGGGGCGACCCTCTGGGACCCTGAAGGCCGGATCTTTCTTGATTTTGTGGCCGGCATTGCCGTGTGCAACCTGGGGCATTCCCACCCGGGGGTGGCCCGGGCTGTAGCCGAACAGGCAAAGAACCTTCTGCATGTATCAAACCTGTACTACACGGTACCGCAGACCCGACTGGCCGCCTGGCTGGTTGGGAACAGCTTCGCCGACCGGGTGTTTTTCTGCAACAGCGGCGCCGAAGCTAACGAGGCCGCTATAAAGTTGTGCCGGAAATACTTCAGCGACAAAGGGCAGCCTCAGCGTTTCAAAATTATTGCCATGGAACGCTCATTTCATGGGAGGACCATGGCCGCCCTTTCGGCAACAGGTCAGGACAAGATCAAAAAAGGATTTAGCCCGGTGCTGGCAGGTTTTGACTTCGTACCGTTTAACGACATCCAGGCGCTGAAAGCGAAAGTCGACGCCGAGACGGCAGCTGTTCTGCTCGAACCGATCCAGGGTGAAGGCGGAATCCGGTGTCCTTCGCCGGGCTACCTGGAAGCGGTTCGCGAACTGTGCGATGCAACCGGCATGCTGATGGTTTTCGATGAGGTTCAGACGGGCATGGGCAGAACCGGGAAACTTTTTGCGTATGAACATTTCAACATGGTGCCTGATATCATGACGCTGGCCAAGGCATTGGGCAACGGTCTGCCCATCGGCGCCATGCTGGCCAAAGAGGGTGTCGCTGAAGCATTCGGGGCAGGGGCGCACGCCACGACTTTCGGTGGTACCCCCATTGTCACTGCCGCCGCCCTCGCGGTGGTCACCACGATGGAGCAAGAGCGAATCGTGGAAAAGTGCCGGGTTACGGGTGCATATTTCAAGGGCAGGCTGGCGGTGTTGGCAAAACAGCACGCCATTGTCGAGGACGTGCGCGGAGAGGGCCTGCTTTTAGGTATGAAGCTGAAAGGCGACGGGGATGCCGTCGTCAAAACATGCATGGAAAAGGGGTTTCTGATCAATTGTATTCAGGGCAATATATTGAGATTTTCCCCGCCCCTCATCATTCAGGAAAAAGAGATCGACAGCCTGGTGGTGTGCCTCGATGAGATACTGGGAACGATCAGTTGAGCTTGCTGGAATGGAACGGCAAATTGCCAAGTGGTCGAGCATGAAAATTTATCACGAAATAACGAAGAATTTTAAACCACGAAAAGGTTCCTGCATTTCGTGCTTTTCTGGTTTCGTGCTTTCGTGATTTGGAGTTTGCCAGAGTTCGATAATCAACTAATCCTGCAAAGGACAATGAACTATCTGGGCGTTGAACGTCCAATGGTAACTGGAAGGAGAGTAAGGTGTCAAAAAAAATAAACAAAGTCGTCCTGGCATATTCCGGGGGGCTCGATACATCGGTGATTTTGAAGTGGCTTATTGAAAACTATAAGTGTGAAGTGGTCACCTTCTCGGCGGATATCGGCCAGGATGACGAGATGGGGCAGGTCCGGGAAAATGCTGAAAAAACGGGGGCTTCCAAGATATATATCGATGACCTCAAAGAGGAATTCGTTAAGGATTATGTGTTTCCGGCCTTTAGGGCCAACGCCATATATGAAGGTCAGTATCTTTTGGGGACATCCATAGCACGGCCGCTCATTGCCAAACGGCAGATGGAGATTGCAGCCATCGAGGCTGCCGACGGGGTCAGCCACGGGGCTACCGGGAAGGGCAATGACCAGGTCAGGTTCGAGCTGGGCTATCTTGCCATCAACCCGCACATCAAGATTATTGCACCGTGGCGTGAATGGGATCTTAACTCGCGTACCGCCCTGATGGATTTTGCCAAGCAGCACGGCATTTCGGTTCCGACGACCCATAAAAAGCCCTACAGCACCGATGGTAACCTGCTGCACAAAAGCTATGAAGGCGGTGTGCTGGAAGATCCCTGGGCAAATGCACCCGACGACATCTACACCCTTTCGGTATCGCCTGCCGAGGCACCGGACCAACCCGAGGTCATCGACATCGATTTCGTAAAGGGGGATCCAGTATCCATCAACGGGGAGGCGCTTTCTCCGGCGAACCTGCTGACTTCCCTGAACCGTTACGGGGGAAAACACGGTATCGGCAGAGTCGATATCGTTGAAAACCGGTTTGTGGGCATGAAATCAAGAGGTGTTTATGAAACACCCGGCGGGACGATTTTAAGAGCGGCGCACATGGCGGTCGAATCCATCACACTGGACCGCGAGGTGATGCACCTGCGTGATGCCATGATTCCCAAGTATGCGGAACTTATCTACAACGGTTTCTGGTTTTCGCCCGAGATGCAGCTGCTGCAGAATATGATAGACGACACCCAGAAACCGGTGTTCGGTACTGCCAGGCTGGAGCTTTACAAGGGCAACTGCCGGGTTCTGGGAAGAAAATCGGACAGATCCCTCTATCGAGAAGATTTTGCGACCTTCGAGGATGACGATGTCTACAGCCAGAAAGATGCGGAAGGATTTATCCGATTGAACGCCCTCAGGCTTAGAATTCGAAAACTCATCGACGAAATATAGAGGTTCAGTATGCCTGAAAAACCATGGGACGGTAGATTTTCAGAAAAGACGCATCGGATTGTGGAAACGTTCACCGCCTCCATTGACGTGGACAAGCGACTGTATGTCTATGATATCGAAGGCAGCATTGCCCATCTCAAGACGCTTGAAAAAGCGGGGATTATCTCCGAGGATGAAACCTCAACGCTGATTCAGGGGCTGGTCGTGATCAAGCGTGAGATTGACCGCGGGCGGTTTGAATTTGACGAAAGCCTGGAAGATATTCACATGCACATCGAGGCCCGGCTTCTTCAGGAGGTGGGCAAGGTTGCCCAGAAACTGCACACTGCCAGGAGCCGTAACGACCAGGTCGCCCTGGATGTGAGAATGTATCTGCGCGACAACGTGACCTTACTGGTCGAGCATCTTGAGGGCTTGAGAGATGTGCTGGTGGGACTGGCCAAAGCAAACATCGATGTTGTCATGCCCGGGTATACGCACCTCCAGCCCGCACAGCCGGTTCTGTTTGCTCACCACATCATGGCCTATTATGAAATGTTCAAGCGTGACGGCCAGAGACTGGCGGGCTGTCTTGACCGGATCAATGTCATGCCCCTGGGAAGCGCCGCCCTTGCCGGGACGACCTATCCCATAGACAGGTATTTTACTGCCGAATTGCTGGATTTTCCGGAGGTTTCCGCCAACAGCATGGACAGTGTTGCTGACCGTGATTTCATCATGGAGTTCCTCGCGGACGCCAGTATCTGCATGGTTCACTTCAGCCGCTTGTCCGAGGAGCTGATCCTGTGGTCCTCGGCGGAGTTCGGCTTTATTGAGATCCCCGATGCTTTTGCTACGGGGAGCAGCATCATGCCCCAGAAAAAAAATCCGGATGTCCCTGAACTGGTGCGCGGAAAAACCGGCGCCGTGTTCGGCGATCTGATGTCCATGCTGACCCTGATGAAATCCCTGCCCATGGCCTACAATCGCGACATGCAGGAAGATAAGCCGCCTCTTTTCAGGGCCGTGGACACGCTGACCGCCTGCGTGGACGTCTACACCGCCATGCTGCCCAGGCTGACCATCAAACGGGAAACCATGCAGGCAGCTGCCTCGCGGGGATATTTAAATGCGACCGACATGGCCGACTACCTGGTTGTGCAGGGCATGCCGTTTCGGAAGGCCCACGAATGCGTCGGCAAGACCGTGGGCTATGCTCTGGAAAAAGGAAAAGAACTCCACGAGCTTACCCTGGCGGAACTGCAGACGTTTTCCTCCCTGGTGAAAGAGGATATTTTTGATTTTCTATCCATCGAACAGGTGATCAATCGCCGGCGTTCGTTTGGTGGGACCGCCAGCGAAAACGTGGCGGCAGCTATCAAAACAGCGGAAGCGGAATTGAAAGGCTGATTTTTTTACATGTGGATGTGTATGATTTTTCGACATAGACAATTTGGCAGGATAAAATTGTTCGGTGTTGTCATGGCTGCCTGTCTGATGGTGACAGCCTGCGGTGTCAAGGCGCCCCCGGTACCGCCGGGGTATGTTCCCCCTGTGGCGGTCAGGGATCTTCAATACACCCTGGAGGAAGATAGCAGTGTTGTGCTGTCGTGGAGCCTGCCGGAACCCGGGGAAGGCGAGGCTTTCAATGTCGAGGGCGTCAAAATATTGCGGTCGAAAGAAACGCTTGGAAATGCCGAGTGCGAAAATTGCCCGCACGTATATATTGAGATAAAAGACATGCCGCTCAACAAGGATAACCAGCGCTATCGAGATCCGCTTGAAAAAGGGTACCGTTACTATTACAAGATCGTTATTTACGACGACAACAATTTGGGCAGCGGTGACTCCAACGTGGTCAGCTTTGAATACCCGTAACCCATAACCAGCAGCCAGGATCCAGTATTATGCATCACTTCCAATACAAACAGGACGAACTCCATTGTGAGGATGTGCCGGTGCGTGAAATCGCGGATCAGGTGGGCACACCGTTTTATCTTTACAGCCATGCCACGCTGAAACGCCATTTTCTCGTGTTCGACAAGGCCTTCGAAGGGGTGTCGCGGCTGGTGTGTTTTTCTGCAAAAGCCAATTCCTGCATGGCCATTCTCAAACTTTTTGCCACGCTTGGGAGCGGACTGGATATCGTCTCCGGCGGTGAACTTTTCCGGGGCCTGCGGGCCGGGTTCTCACCGGACCGGGTGGTTTACTCGGGGGTGGGCAAACGGGTGGATGAAATTGACTTTGCCCTGGAACAGGGCATTCTGATGTTCAATGTCGAGTCCATGGAAGAGCTGGAAGTGATCGACCAGCGTGCCGGGGCACTCGGGAAAACCGCGCCGGTGGCCATCCGGGTCAACCCGGATGTCGACCCTAAGACGCACCCCTATATCTCCACGGGCCTGAAGAAAAACAAGTTTGGCATCGAGACGGAAACCGCGTTCCAGACGTACAAGGCGGCCGATAAGATGCGGCACATCCGGGTCGAAGGCATTGACTGCCATATTGGATCGCAGATATCCGAAGTCAGCCCTTTTAAGGACGCCATGCAGAACCTCATGGGGCTGGTGGATGCTTTGGCCGAGGTCGGCATAAAGATCAGCTGCCTCGATATGGGCGGCGGGTTGGGGATCACCTACCACGATGAAACCCCGCCCGGACCGGACGAATATGCAAGGGCGATCGTAGACACGGTAAAAAAACGGCCCCTGAAACTCATCCTGGAACCGGGACGCGTTATTGTAGGCAATGCCGGCATCCTCGTTACCCGGGTCCTTTACCGGAAGTCGGGAAAAGGCAAAGAGTTTGTCATCGCCGATGCCGGTATGAACGATCTGTTGCGCCCTTCGCTCTATGGTGCCTTCCATGCAGTCAAGCCGGTGAATCTGACGGGTACGGGAGTCATCCGGGCCGATCTGGTGGGGCCCATCTGTGAATCGAGTGATTTTCTGGCCAGCGATCGTGAAATGGCGGATGCGGTCGGGGGCGATCTTCTGGCGGTCATGAGCGCCGGGGCGTATGGGTATACCATGTCATCCAATTACTGTTCCCGCCTCAAAGTGCCCGAAGTCATGGTAAAGGACGGGGACTACCATGTGGTCAAGGAGCGCCAGGTATATGCAGATCTGGTCAGCGGGGAATCCGTTCCTCCGTTTTTAGGATCAGATTGATGTGGTCAGGGGCCAGGTGGAGGGTGGAAGGTGTAAAGTAAAAGGTATAGGGTGTAAGGTAAAAGGCAATGCCGTTAACTTAAGTCGTTGTTACTTTTAGAGCGTTCTTTTCGGGGTCGAAATCGCTATCGGGATCGGGATCGAGAACATTGGCACTGTCATGTTTTTCGATTTCGATAGCGATCCCGATAGTGATTGCGATGGGTTCAACATGAAACCCCCTTAAGTTAACGACATTGGGGTAAAAGGTGTAAGGTAGAAGGTGTAAGGCTGAAGGGGCGGTTAGCGATAGAAGCTTACGCTGTCACTTTGTCACTTCCTTCTACCTTCAGTCTTCTACCTAAATACCTAAATATTGGGAACTGAACATGCCAACAACAAACCAATCAATTCCTTTTTACAAAATGAGCGGCAGCGGGAATGACTTCATCATCATCGACAACCGTCAACCCAAATTTGCCGAAGAGGATCTGGCAAAACTGATTACGGGTGCCTGCCGCAGAAAAATGTCCGCGGGGGCTGACGGAATGATCCTGGTGGAAAATGCCGATGATGTGGATTTTAAATGGCGGTTCTACAATGCGGACGGCAGCCGGGCGGAAATGTGCGGCAACGGGGCCCGCTGTGTAAGCCGTTTTGCATTTCTGGAGGGTATCGCCGGCGAGCAGCTTTCTTTCAGGACCGATGTCGGCATCATATCGGCTTCCATAACCGGCGAGAGGGTGAAAATCAGAATGACCGACCCCTCCGATCTCACGGACGAGGTTACCCTGGCACTGACCGGTACGACCGTGACCTATCGTTATATCAACACCGGCGTTCCTCACGTGGTGATCGAGACTGCTGACCTGGACGGAATGGATGTGGTTGCCATGGGTCGGGAGATCCGTCATCATCCCTCGTTTTCACCCGCGGGAACCAATGCCAATTTTATCCGCCTGAACGACGACGGCACCCTGGGTATTCGCACGTATGAACGCGGTGTGGAAGATGAGACCCTGGCCTGCGGGACCGGCAATGTGGCCGCCGCCCTGACAGCTGCGTTGAAACACAATATGCCTTCCCCTGTGAAACTTCTGACGCGTAGTGGTGAATATTTACAGGTTTATTTTGAAAAGGGTGGTTCCGGGTTTTCCGATATATTTCTGGAAGGGGATGCCCGGGTCATTTACACGGGTGAACTCTGTCGGGAAGCTTGGGAATAATAAGAACTTAGAGTTTGCGCAGAAATAAGTTCGCAGATTTTCTTAAGTTCAGGCGCCCGCTCAGCATTAGGTTCTGTATTGAACAATCATTCAGCCATTATTTCAGTGGGCTCCAACCTCGGTGATAAAAAGGGCAACTGCCGGCAGGGCATCGACGATCTCCTGGCAGCCGGCCAGGCTACCCTGGTAAAGGTGTCACTTTTCTACCGGACGAGTCCTGTGGACTATTTCGACCAGGACTGGTTTGTGAATGCTGCCGTGAAACTTGAAACCCGGCTCGAACCGTTCGAACTGCTCGCGATCCTCCAGGCTGTCCAGCAGCAGGGCGGGCGTACCAAAAGCGATATCCGCTTTGGCCCGCGCGCGCTGGATCTGGATATCATCTTTTATGACCGGCTGGTGATCAATACGCCAACACTCGAAATCCCGCATCCCAGAATGCACAAAAGGCGCTTTGTATTGCAGCCCATTTGTGATATAGATCCGGATATTATACACCCCATACTGAATATATCCGTGAAATCGTTACTGAATCAGCTTGAGGACGCGGGGCAAGAGGTCTTTGAATTATAGATGAAAATATTGATACTGCTACTGATCGGTTATCTGGCGTACCGGTCATTAAAATCCTGGATGCTGAAAGGCACGCAGCAGCATTCCATGACGGGCAACGCCGCCGGAGAGATAAACGATGAAATGGTCAAAGATCCCTATTGTGAGGTATATTTTGCAAAAAGGGACGGCGTCCTGTTGCGGCACCAGGGAGAGGACCTATATTTTTGCAGCGAAGCCTGCCGGGATAAATTTATTGAACAATAGAGAGCATCAGTTGTAAGTCCTTTAATGTGCTTTCCAAGTTCGCGGCCCACCCGCTGACGGACAAAGGGATCAAATCTTTTTTGGATGACTGGAACAAGGCTGAATAATAAGTGCCGAAAAATTTACACATAATACCCCGGATGAGCGGAAAACATGCTGTCACGTGATAAAATAAAACAAAAACTGAGCGAACCCAACACCCTGACCATGGGCAGAGTGGCCGCCATACCGCTCATCGTGATCCTGCTCTACTACCCCAACCGCTTCTGCACGTTTCTGGCGGCGCTTATTTTCAGCGCCGCGGCAATAACCGACTACCTGGACGGATACCTGGCAAGGACCCGGGGCCTTGAATCCACCTTCGGGAAGATCATGGACCCCGTGGCGGACAAGCTCCTGGTTTCCTCGTCATTCATCATGCTCGTTTACCACGGCTGGATTCCGGCCTGGGTTGTTTGTATTATCATCGGCCGCGAACTGGCCGTGACGGGTTTGAGAAACATCGTTGCCGAAAGAGGGGAGGATGTTTCGGCTTCCTGGCTGGGAAAATACAAGACCGGTTTCCAGATAGCGGCCATGATCCCGCTGATTTTTCACTACCCCTATTTCAGCATCAACCTGCATGCCGTGGGTATGTTTTTTCTCTGGGGTGCCCTGGCTTTTACCCTCTGGTCGGGCGCCGACTATTTTTTTAAGGCAAGGCACCTGTTCAACACCTGATGTGAGCGTCAAAAGCTGAAGGTTTTGACACATCCGATCGCCTCCGGCAAGGGGTGCGGAGTAGCCGCTGTTCCTTTTATCATCATCCAAATGGTAAAATACCTAGCCCACCCGCTAAGCTTCTTTAATTCAGGTTATTTATTTGCTCCCGCCTTAATATGTGTTATGGCCTATTGTTAAAATAACATGGAGATACGAAAAAATGCCAACCATTAACACTCGATTTAAAAACAAGGAGTTACATAGATACTCAGTTAGAAAAACATCATCTTTTTCAATCGGGAGATTACCGGATAACGATATAGTGATAGAAAATGATGCCGTCTCCGGGAAGCACGCCAGAATCGTTCCAAATGACCATGAATATTATATTGAAGACCTCAAAAGTACAAACGGCACTTTTGTAAACAAAAAGTCGATCAAATCCCACATGCTCAAAGATGAAGACATTAATCCTTAAGCGTACCTTGTTTATTTCAAAAGAGTTTCAAAGGAACCTGTTGTAAATGCCTCTTTCTATGAAGAAAAAATTTGGGAAATATATATTATTGGATCGCATTGCCGTTGGAGGAATGGCGGAAGTGTTCAGAGCCAAACTCACCGGCGAGAAAGGATTTGAAAAGCTTATCGTTGTCAAGAAAATGTTGCCGCATATGGTTGAAGAACCTGAGATGGTGACACACTTTATTGACGAAGCTAAGTTGGCCGCTCTTCTCCAACACGAAAATATCATCCATGTTTATGACTTTGGAGAGACCGAAGGTTCATATTTTATTGCCATGGAGTATTTATTCGGAAAGGATTTGAAATCGATTTTCACCAAGTCCTCCCAAATAAATACACCTATCGGCATTGAAAATTCTCTTTTGATTGCATCCAAAATCTGTGAAGGATTGGAATATGCACACAACCTGAAGGATTTGCACGGAGCCGCCCTCAACATTATTCACAGAGATATCAGCCCGCAAAATATTTTCATAACATATGACGGGAAGGTTAAAATAATTGATTTTGGCATAGCGAAAACGACCACGCAGGCATCCAAGACCCGTGTTGGAATCATTAAAGGCAAAGTGGCCTATATGTCGCCGGAACAAGCTGGAGGCAAAAGCATTGACAGGCGTTCGGACATATTCGCAGCGGGTATTATTCTTTATGAAATGATAACGGGACAAGAGATGTATTCCGGCGATACGATTCAGGCTCTGAACAAGGCTATTAATGCACAGTATGAACGCCCTGAAAATCTCGCCCCCGGTCTACCTCCAAAAGTATATGAAATACTACACCGCGCTCTCAATAAAAATATTGAAGAACGCTACCAGTCATGTGGTGAAATGATGGCAGAAATAGAGAACTGCCTGTACGATATGGATTGTCGCCCAAATACAAAGATGCTGGAAAAATCTATAACAGACCTATTTTGTAAAGAGTATTCGGATGAAAAAAATAAGTCCATAGAAATTCTGAAATACACGCTTGATGAAGAACAGACAAACCCCAAGGTCGCAATCGCTAATCAAAACTACCAAAAAACGCGCGTTATGAGCAATAAAACCGACGATAAAGATATAAAAATTAAGAATGATATCATAGATTATTCAAAGAAAATATTTTTCGGCAATAAAAAGTGGGTGATACTAATTTCAGTTCTAATCATACTAATCTTTATTGGACTGATCTTGATAAAAAGTAAAAATACAAAACAGGCCAAACAGCCGGTGTTGAGTATAGATTTTATCAAGAAGCTTCCCCAAAAAATTATTGATGACATAAAGGATAGTCAGAAAACTGACCGAAACCACACACCGCGCAGGAAAGAACCAAACAGGTAGGAATCGCCGCTTACTTCAGTCTCTGGAGTTGGATTTGCCATTTTTGCAATTTTGCAAGAATATTGTTATCTGTAATGGTATACTGTAAAACAATCTTCCAAAACCTTAAAGGTGAAAAAATGGGTAAATTATTTGATGGTAAAAAGACTTTGAAATTGGGTACTGAAAAGAATCCAGCTGTTGTAAATGTACAAACAGAAGAAAGGGTGAAAGAATTAGAGACAGTATTTGAAGAAAACGGATGGGAATATAAAATTGAATTGGAACCAGACAAACCAGAGGATATTACGAACTTAAATATATTGCTGAATCCACAAAAAACGATGATTGCAGAAAAGAAAGTGGGACGTAATGAACCCTGCCCATGTGGAAGCGGGAAAAAATATAAAAAATGTTGTGGTAAATAAAAAAGGGCATTGCCTTATATTTCAAGGAATGCCCTTTTTATTCAATAATTAAGAGAGAAAGCTATGTCACGGTTACATTCACCGCAGAAGGACCTTTCTGGCCTTGCTCGATGTCAAAACTGACTCGGGCACCCTCATCGAGAGACTTGAAACCCTCGGCATTGATACCTGAATGATGAACAAACACATCCGGGCCATCTTCTTGCTCGATAAATCCATAGCCTTTGCTGTTATTAAACCATTTTACGATTCCATCCGTCATTGCGACAACCTCCATTAAAAAAATTCTCATTGTTCCAAACTGCGGGTTGCCCCTATGGCAAATAGATCTTTCCTTCAGTACGAAACCGGCCCTTCATATGAAACAGACCATCAATGATTATTCATAGATAAGCATGAATCATGAAAACATCAAGTATATTTTTATTATTTTTGCTTAAATGTGGCGTTTTAAACGTGTGACAGCCAGGGATTTGTTGAAATAATCTGAGATTGCAAGAAAACTGGCAAACCTGGATTCCGGACCGTCGGCCTGAAACGGAATACAATTCTCTATCTTGTTCAACGGTCCCGTCTTGAAATGCTGGATGCAAACCTGGGCGAAACGTCCAGAGCTTTGAGCCATTGGGGTGTGGGCGTCGGTAAATTGTTAGGGAAGTCCCCAATGG
>Ga0164313_10002448_pt1 | contig 16645 bp, 16 predicted proteins | sample GuaBasSedimGuay4_FD_113735 | JGI IMG/M metagenome (GOLD analysis project Ga0164313, IMG submission 113735) | Subseafloor sediment microbial communities from Guaymas Basin, Gulf of California, Mexico - Guay4, Core 4569-4, 0-3 cm | ecosystem: Environmental > Aquatic > Marine > Hydrothermal vents...
CACTTTACCCTGATCATTCAAGAATTGATACAAGAATTTAGGGTCTTTATAATCGATGTACTTAATACCAGCTTTGGTAATTCTGCAATACTTAGGTTGTACATCCTGTCGGTTTATACGTTCGTTTACTAGTGTCATGCTTTTGCTTCCTCCTTGGGTTTTTTCTTGTTAAATGCTCCTTTTCTTCGCTTTTCGTTATACTTCAAAGCGTGTTTGTCAAGGGATACTGTTAAAAAGCGAATAACGCTCTCGTCCCTGCGAAACTCCGTTTCAAGTTTGTCGATTACAGTTGGTTCTGCCTCATATTCAAGAAGGTTGTAAAAGCCGGTTGATTTGTGCTGAATCTGATAAGCGAGTTTTTTCAAACCCCAAACCTCTTCATTCACAATTTTCGCACCTGCATCTTTTAACAACTTTGAGTACTTCTTGACAGCATCCTTCATCTGCTCTTCAGACAAAACGGGAGTTAAAATGAATACCGTCTCGTAATTTTTCATTGTTTATAGATTTAAATTTCGGAGTGCAAAATTAGACAATCATTATACAAAAGCAAAGTCTTCGTGCATAATGATTCCCAAATTAAATGGCTGAATTTTGGTAGGCCTGGAGTGCAAGAAAAAATTTAACAATTAATTATTATGAGTTTCAAAAAAAGGAAACCATCAATCGATGATTTCCTTTTAAATCTTCAGCAAATAATTACTTCTTACTCTGCTTCTACTACTTCTCTATTGCTCTTAATTACTTCGTCTTGTACATTATGAGGGACAGCAGCAAATTCAGCAAATTTACTTGAGAAACTAGCTCTACCTTGTGTTAATGAACGAAGGGTAGTACTGTAACCGTGTAACTCTGCCAATGGTGTTTTTGTTTTGATGCTTTGATAAGCACCAGCAGCATCCATCCCAATAATAATAGATCTCCTCGATTGCAAGTCAGTCATTACATCTCCCATGAGTGATTCAGGAACCTGAACTTCTAGATCCTGGATTGGTTCCAGCAGCTGAGGTCGGGCGCTAACAAAGGCTTCTTTAAAAGCGGAGGCGGCAGCAATTTTAAATGAAATATCATTCGAGTCTACTGCATGCATTTTGCCATCGTAAACCATAACGCGTACATCCTGGCATCTAGACCCTGTAAGAGGCCCCTCTTCCATAACTTCCATAATACCTTTAAGGATGGCCGTCATGTAGCGGACATCAATTACACCGCCAACTATACAGTTATAAAATACCAGTTTTCCTCCCCATTCAAGATCAACTTCTTCTTTCTTACGAATGTTGAACCCCTCCGGCTCACTTATGCCCTCATGCCATGGTTCAATCTTAAGATGTACCTCGCCAAATTGGCCGGCACCACCGGATTGTTTCTTATGGCGATAATTTGCCGAAACAGCCCTTTGAATAGTTTCTCTGTATGAAATTTTAGGCTGTGTTAGAATAACCTCAATATCATGCAAGTTCTTTAATGCCCAGGTAATGCTGGCAAGGTGCAGTTCACCCTGGCAATATAGAATCAGCTGCTTAAGCTCACTTGAAAATTCTACTTTAATAGTAGGATCCTGACTACTCATTCTCTTTATTATCTCAACTAGTTTTTCTTCATCACGAGAGTTAGAAGCAGAAATTGATCTTCTAATTCTTGGTTCAGGATATTCAATTGGCTTAACCGTAATTGGTTTCCCAGCTTCATAGAGAGAATCATTAGTTTCCGTATGCTTAAGCTTTAAGGTAGCGCCAATATCACCACTATTGAGTACATCAACTGGAGTACGCGTGGAGCCATCCATGATAAATAATTGATTAACAATTTCGTCTTCGCCGGTTCTTGAATTAACCAATTTACTACCTGCTTTTAATGTCCCTGATTTAACTTTAAAGAAGGAAATTTGTCCAAGGTTTGGCTCGTGCAGTGTTTTAAAGACAAATAATGAGATTGGCCCATCGGGCTTGGCAATTATTTGGTCACCTTCAACACTCTGCTCATTCTCAAGATCGCCAGCTGCGGGAGCAACATTATCAATGAAGCCCATTAGCCTGCCGGTACCCATATCATTAAGTGCCGAAACACAGAAAACGGGGAATAAATCGTGGTTTTTCATGCCAAGTTTTATGCCTTGTCTCATTTCATCTTCACTGAGTGTGCCTTTATCAAAGAACAATTCCATTAACTCTTCTTCATTCTCTGCAGCCTTTTCAACAAGTTCGTTATGTAATGTATCTGCCCTTTCTTTTTCTGAATCAGGGATTGCAACCTTCTCAGGTTTACCTCCTTCTGGACCAAATTTGTACATCTTCATTTTCAATACATCTATAATGCATTGCTGGCCATCTTCCATTAGTGGGTATTGAATTAAAATGGCATTTTTCCCATACTGGTTAACTACAGATTGGTATGATTCTTCGAAATTTGCTTTAGGGTGATCAATCTGATTGATAACGAAGAGTGTTGGTTTACGATATCGATCAGTATAATTCCAAATTATTTCTGTTCCTACTTCAACACCATGTTGGGCATTGATTACCACAGCTACCGAGTCGGTAACTCTCATGGCAGAGGCAATTTCCCCAATAAAGTCATCCAGGCCGGGAGTATCTATAATGTTGATTTTATAATTTCGCCACTCAGTATGCACCGGTGTTGAAAACACCGTCATTTCTCTTTCTTTTTCAATTTCGTGGTAATCTGAAACTGTGTTTTTGCCTTCTATGGTACCGCGTCTGTTGAGCAAACCGGCTTCAAACAACATGGTTTCTACTAAGGTGGTTTTACCACTTTTGTGGGCGCCTACAAAGGCTACGTTCTTTATGTGCTTATCGTCAAAATTGTTCATGATATGTATAGATTATAAAGGCAACAAGATACGAAGTTTTATATTAAATATCATAGGATATTTATCATTTGCAAACAAAAAATTAATTGTTATATCATCACGGTAATGTGAGTAAAATAACTGCATGCGGTGATCCAAATCATTTTATTTGTCGCTTGAATTTTGTAACTTAATAGTGGTTTTAGGTTACTATGATGGAAGCACGCAAAAACCCTAGATACGAACTTGCGCAATATAAAAGTCTATTCTTTAATATTGGTTTGGTAATTAGTATGATAATGGTAATCACAGCTTTTGAATGGCGCTTTTATGATGATGAGGATTTAATGAATATTGGCCCTGCCAGTATGGAATTTGATGAAACATTTGATGTGCCATTTACGGAGCAACCACCACCACCTCCGCCTAAAACTTTAAAGAATGTGAAGATCATTACTATTGACAATATAGCTGAAATTGAGGAAGAAATTAATATTAATTTAGATATTGAGATGACTGAGGACCTTTCTATTGAGCAAGTTATTGAACAAGTTATTGAGTCTGACATTGTTGATGTTGAGGAAGAAGATACAGAAGAAATATTTGTAATTGTTGAAGAGAGCCCAGTGCCGATTGGTGGCATGGGTGCTTTTTATCAATACGTTAATGATAATATAAAGTATCCTATACAAGCGCTGTCAATGAATATAGAAGGGAAGGTATTTATTCAATTCGTGGTAGGTAAGGATGGTTCTTTAACTAACATAATTGTAATACGTGGGATAGGGGGAGGTTGTGATGAAGAAGCAATACGTATAGTTAAAGGTGCTCCCGACTGGAATCCGGGGAAACAAAGGGGAAAACCTGTAAAGGTGAAAATGGTTTTACCAATTACATTTAAAATTATATAGGACACCTAATAATACCAGCTGTTTTCAGGCCTTGGCTTTTTTATTAATTGAATAGTAAACACTATATTATTATTTGTTTCTTGTAAGAATTAGCCATTAAACCCCTTTATCAATTTCAGGGCTATCTAAACCCTATTCTCCCTTACCAAATTGTATCTCGTATGTTAATAAGTCTGGCTTCGAAGAGTATGGTCTCGAGAAGCGTTGTTTTATCATTATAATGGGCGCCAACTGAGAGAATAGTCTTTAGGAGATTATCATCAAAACTGTTGAGAATGTGTATGGGTTATGAAGTCAAAATCTTAGTTAGTAGTCATTGATAAAAGCTTAATAAATAATTGCTCTTAGGTGATGTACGTCATTTTATGGAGAGGTGCTATGTTGTATCTTAATAGCGTAACAAAAAAACGATAATGGAAGCGCGAAAAAACCCTAAATACGACTTGATACAATACCGTAGTCTTTTTTTTAACATAGGCCTAGTTATAAGCCTGTTAATTGTAATTGGCGCCTTTGAATGGCGGTCTTATGATGACATGGAGCTAATGAATATCGGGCCAACCAGTATGGAGTTTGACGAAACACTGGATGTGCCGCTTACAGAGCAACCACCACCACCTCCTCCTACAGCTATTAAAAATGTTCAGATTATTGCTGTAGAAGACCTGGAGGATATAGAAGATGATATTCAGATTGACTTAGACATCGAAATGACTGAAGATTTAACAATAGAGGAGGTCATTGCTATTGATGTTGGCGAAGTAGAAGAAGAGGATACAGAAGAAATATTTGTAATTGTTGAGGACGCTCCAACTCCTCAGGGAGGAATGGCCGCTTTTTATCAACATGTAAATGATAATATCAAATACCCCAGGCAAGCTCAGTCCATGAGTATTGAGGGCAAAGTGTTTGTTCAGTTTGTGGTAGGCAAGAATGGCGGATTAACGGACGTTCAGGTTATTAGAGGAATTGGCGGAGGCTGTGATGAAGAAGCAATTCGCGTAGTAAAGCTCTCGCCAGCATGGAATGCAGGCAAGCAGAGAGGTAGGCCTGTAAGAGTAAAAATGGTTTTACCTATTACCTTTAAAATCATCTAAGAAGTCTTATAATAAATATTTCTGAGCCTTTTCCTTAAGCTTATCCCGATCGGCTGTAATGGCCGGGTCACTATATATGCGCGAAGAAATTTCACCTATTACACTCTTTTTATAACCGAGTACTTTGGCAACATTCTCACAATAGGCAATTTCACTTTTAAAAACCTGGCCATCAGCTTTCATTAATTGCACTAAGCTGTAGATATATTCAAATTTCTGGTCATCAGAGAGTAATGTCAGGTCTTCCATTGGTTCTGGGTTCTCAATAACTGAATCTATCTCTTCATCGCTCATACCATTAACAGATCCGAGCAACTTTACCAGACGTACCTCTTTTTCAGACATTAAGCCATCAACAGAACCTAATTGTACGAGTGTATTTAATTGTTTTCTAATCATGACCTTGTTTTTAATTTGTTAACAATATAAATACAATTTTAGCTACTATCTAAATCTATATTGAATTTTCTAGCTTAGGAACAACTTTTAATTTCTATTTAAACTTAGAAATATCACTGCACATCAAAATGATTTTATCTTGTTTATGCAACCTTTATTTTATTAATGAGTCTTATAAGCAGGACTAAATTAATTATCATGAATAGACTTTTTATTTTTATTATTTTTCTTGTTGGTAGTGGTGTGTCAGTTTCTGCTCAAGAAACAGAAACACGGTCTTTATCAAATTTTAGCGAAGTGTCTGTAGGGGAGGCTATTACGGTTATACTTGTCCCCGGCAGTAAAAACGAAGCAGTTTTAAAGGTTAAGAATATTGATCTGGATGATGTACTGACTAATGTAAGTGGTAGCAGGTTAAAAATTGAACTTAAGGGTAATAACCATAGGAATACTGATGTGGAAGTAACCTTAACTTATAAATCAATAGATGCTATTTCTGTTAGCTCGGCTGCTGATGTTTTTACTAGAGGGCCGATAAAGTCAGCTTCTCTTGAGATATCTGTTTCTAGTGCCGGAGATGCAGAACTGGATATTGTTGCTGAAGAAGTTGAAGTAGATGTGAGTAGTGCGGGAGACCTGGTTTTAACAGGTGTTACTGCTTCTCAAAGAGCTTCAGTTTCAAGTGCCGGAGATTATGATGCCTATGATCTAAAATGTGATGAAGCCTATGTAAGGACCTCATCTGCAGGTTCAGCGAGGGTCAATGCATCTAAAAAAATTGATGCTAAGGCAAGTAGTGGTGGGTCGATAAGGTATAAAGGAAACCCTGACAAGGTTTATGTGAGCTCCAATAGTGGTGGCGACGTAAATCATTCAAATTAAGAATGATGCAGTCCTAATTCTTAACTCTGGGATCAATATAATCCTGAGTGGTCATAGGGCCTGTTTTTTTGCCTCCAAAAAGATGCAGGTGCAAGTGGAAGACACTTTGACCTGCATCTTCATTTGTGTTTAGGGTAAGCCGATAGCCGGTACTATCTATCTTATGTTCTTTTGCAAGGTCTCGGGCTACGAGAAACATTTTACCAATTAATAAGGCATCCTCATCATCTATCTCATTTACAGATACAATACGTTTTTTAGGAATAATGAGAATGTGTACCGGTGCTTGCTTACGCAGTGGTATAAAGGCTAAAATATCCTCATCTTCATAAAGAATTGTAGCCGGCAACTCCCTGTCCACAATCTTTTCAAATACCGATTTGCTCGCCAGTGCTTTAGCTTTTTTAGCCTCATATTCTACCGACTGAGCAAAACTTGCTGTGGAAATCAATATTCCCCCAAAGATTAACAAGATAACTGATTTATTAAGCATGGATATTTTCAATTATTTCTTCTACTTCAGCATAACCGTCGGCATTGATCCCGGCAATTGAAACAGGAATTATTTCATTTACTCTTAGTGGATCATACTTAGCGCTTACGCGAACATAATTTTCAGTAAAACCGTGCATTTTGTCATTCTCAACATCATTTTCGAATAAAATATTGGCATTCAAACCCACATTTTGCTCATAGAAGCACCTTTTTTTCTTTTCCGAGAGGGAGCGGAGCATTTTTGATCGCTTATTTCTAATATCCTTTGGTACAGCCCCAACCATTATGGCGGCAGAAGTGTTGGTCCTTTCTGAATAGGTAAATACATGCAAATAAGATACCGGCATTTCATTCAGGAAGTTATAGGTTTTAAGAAATTCATCCTCTGTTTCTCCGGGAAAACCAACAATCACGTCAACACCAATTCCTGCCATGGGTATAATTTTCCGGATATGCTCAACGCGGTTCAGGTAAAGCTCGCTGAGGTATCGTCTCTTCATCGATTTAAGTAATATATCAGATCCCGATTGAAGTGGAATATGAAAATGGGGCATAAATCGCTTAGATGTTGCCACAAAATCGATAATTTCATGGGTAAGTAAATTGGGTTCAATAGAAGAAATTCTGAATCTTTCTACTTCTTCAACTTCATCTAATGCTTGTACCAAATCAAAAAAAGTATCTTCACGCTTACCATTTCGCAGGCCAAAATCTCCTGTATTAACGCCGGTAAGAACAATTTCCTTTACACCACTTGTGCCCAATTGCCTGGCTTCATTCACCACATTTTCTATGGTGTCGCTGCGACTGTTACCACGGGCTAGAGGAATGGTGCAGAAAGTACATGAATAATCACAGCCATCCTGTACTTTTAAAAAAGTACGTGTTCTGTCATTTATGCTGTGAGAAGAATTAAAACTATTAACATGCTCAATATCCTGTGCCAGTACTTGTGGCTCCGGGCTACGTTTAAAATCACCTAGAAGGTCCAGGAGCCTAAATTTCTCGGCGGCCCCTAAAACAGCATCTACACCTTCTATTTCTGATAATTCTACTGGCTTGAGCTGGGCATAGCAGCCAATAATGGCCACATAAGCATCTGCTGATATCTGTCTAGCCTCCCGTACAATCTTTCTACATTTCTTATCAGCATTATCTGTTACAGAACAGGTATTGATAATAAATATATCAGGCTTATCAGTAAAATCAACCTTTTTATATCCACGCTCCTCAAAAGAACGGGAAATTGTTGATGTCTCTGAAAAGTTAAGCTTACAGCCTAAAGTATAAAATGCCACTTTTTTCACGGATGCAAAGATAATGAATTATAATATTGGAGATTAAACCCGCATTATACAATAGAAATTCTATTACTAACACAAACTGCTGCAAATCAGTCATTTCACTAAGTTTATCTTCTTAACCATAGCGGTGCTATGCTTTTCGAACATAAACCTCTGATTTATTGTAGTTTGTATTCTCATAACGAATCCTATAGCATAAAGCGGATTAAAGCAAGAGGACTTTTGCTACCCGACAATTGCCAAGGTCATACCTTTTCGACTTATAGCCGGTAGATTTATAACTATGACGTAACGTAATAGTTAGATAATCGGGGTGTTGGTGAGAAACGTTTTCGGATAAATGGATTTTACTTTTTTTATTAAAATTTCTGTCTGAATTTAGCATCTTAGTTTTAATATTTCAGTCAGATGTTTAATATTCAGTGCCGTCCTTATACACTAGATTTAAAATATGTTTTCAGGATTTCCAGGGGTGCACGTACGTCGACCCCTCTGCTATTAACGGCAATAGAGTTTGAAGGTGTTACCGGATATGGTGAAGCATCAATGCCGCCATTATACGGAGAGAGCCACGAGTCCGCTATTAACTTTATTAAGAAGGTAGACCTGTCCGGATTTAATGATCCGATGGATATTGACGGCATGATGCAATATGTAGACAGTATAGATGCCGGTAATACAGCGGCTAAGGCAGCAATTGATATCGCCTTACATGATATTGCCGGCAAAGTTGCTGACAAGCCCGTATATCAGCTATTTAACTTACCGGGAGTTGATAGTATCGCTACTTCAAAAACAATTGGCCTAGATAAATCCGAAATAATAAAGGAGCGTGTTCAGGAAGCAAAGGAATTTCCATTTCTTAAAATAAAGATGGGGTCGGTTAACGATCGTGAGGTTATGGATGCGGTGAAGAGTGTGTCGGATGCGCCGCTTTATGTTGATGCTAACCAGGGGTGGAAAGAGAAGTCATTGGCACTAGACAACATCCACTGGCTAAAAGAGCACGGAGTAGTATTTGTTGAGCAGCCTATGCCTGTGGAGATGGAAGAGGAGATGGCCTGGCTGAAAGACAAAAGTCCGCTGCCTATTGTTGGCGATGAGGGCATTCAACGACTAACAGATGTTCAGCGGGCTGATAACTTCTACCACGCAATAAATATTAAACTTGTGAAGTCAACAGGCCTCAATGAAGGGCTAAAAATGGCTAAACTGGCCAAAGAAAAGGATATGAAGGTGATGCTGGGCTGTATGTCGGAGACTTCATGCCTCATTTCAGCTGCTTTTCAGCTGGCATCCTTGGCAGATTGGATTGATCTGGATGGTAATCTCGGCGTGACCAATAATCCATATAAAGGTATTGAGACGGTGAAAGGAAAACTTATCAATAATGAATTACCAGGCATTGGCCTTATTAACCCTGAAGCGGCCTGGGAGAATATTACCAAGCAGTAGAATTATTCTCAGAAGATCTGGTAGTTATTGTACAAAGGGCCACAAAGAGGCACAAAGATGGATTCTGATAGTTTATAGCTATTTATTCTTTGTGTAACTCAGCGTTTCCTCTGTGTCATAGTTTATTACAAAGAACACCAAAAGCATTAGAGGACTATTTAATTTTTTCGAATGCCAGGTTTTGTACGCGGCCGGCATTGACCTTAAAACCGGAGATAGCATTATTATCTTCTCTGTCAAAAACCAATGCTATATATTCGTAAAAAAAGGTATCAAGCTCCGTGGATGTGAGTTTTAATGGGTTATTATCCTTTACACTTAATAACAGGCTACCCTTTTCTTCACTTAGCTTATAAACTACGTCCAGCTCTTCACTGTAATAGATACCTGCATATTGACTAAGATTGGCAATACTAAACTCTTTTTCTTCATCTGATGATACGAGAATTGCTTTCGGAGCCTCTTCTGTAAATGGTTGCAGCACATCAGCCAAATATACATTGGCCACTTTTTTAGCCATAGAAGCTGACCTGAACGAAGAAATGTTTCCTAGCAGAATAACGGAGAAATCTTGCTCAGGGAAACGTATGTGCTGTGTACGGTATCCAGCCAGTGAACCACCATGACTCACAGTCTTAAGTCCGCGGTAGGTGTCATTATGTAATGCAAATGCATAATTAGCACTTTTTCCATTATTTAAAACACCATCCTCATGCATTTTATTAATTATTTCAGGTCCTCCTTTACCTAGCTTATTACGGTAAAAGTTTTGGTCCCATTTATACAAATCGTTGATGGTGGAATAGACACCACCGGAACCAACAAGATCGAAGCGCATAATTAGATTATCGAAATCATCGTTAGGTGAGTCTTCACCTGCAGGTGAGTAGCTGAAGGCACGATTTTTAACAATATGAAGATTATTATCATGGAAGTGCGAATCATTCATTTCCAGTGGCTCAAAAATGTTTTTTCTGGCAAATTCCCTGATAGATTCACCCGAAGCTTTTTCGACGATCATAGCCAACATAAAGTAGCAGGAGTTACTGTAAAGATATCTCTCGCCGGGAGTGAAGTTAAGTGTTTTCTGGCGTTTTATGAGTCGGTAAACAGCATCCTTATCTACATAATCGAGGTAGTCGTTGCCAGCCAGAGCCCACAGGGTGAGATAATCTCGAACCCCACTGGTATGATGAATAAAATGCCTGATTGTTAATGGGCTATCATAGCGAGGGAAGTCGGGTAGATAAACCTGAATTTCATCATCTAAATTAATTTTGCCCTGTTCTTCGAGTAAAAGAACACTCATAGTTACAAATTGCTTGGAAACCGAAGCAATATAAAACACTGTGGAGGGGGTGATAGGGATATTATGTTCCAGGTCAGCACTGCCATAGCCTTTCGCATACACCAGCTCACCATCTTTTACTACTCCCAGAGCACAGCCCGGGCTTGTTTCTAAATCCCATTCTGCAAACAGCACATCCACCTGAGAATTCAATGATTGGGCAATAATATCAGAACTAATTGTAAGTAATCCAATAGCGATTATTACAAAGGCTAATTTGCTTTTAGAAGAGCGCATAAGATTTAAGGTTGTGTTTATCCTACCCTAAATGTACAAATAGCGAATTACATTTTGTCCATTCACCCATATCCTGAAATATTAATCACTGGATATCCCTGGAGAAGTAGCACAATCTCGAAAGCTAAGATTTCGGATAGTCAGTGGCAATTATTTTAGCAATACCTTCTTCATAAGATGTAGGCGTAAAATTGAATCGCTTCTCAAATTTATCGCTATTAAAAACATAATCCCGATCGTACTGGTACATCATTTCTTTAAGCTCCTTCATCACCGGGACAAAGATTCCCATTAAGCCGGCTATAAAAGGTGTTAAAATCATAGTTTTTGGCTTAGCCCCGAATTTCTTGGCAATACTGTCTATCCACTCTTGTCCAGTTGGCGGATTACCCGCAGTTGGCAAATGCCATGTTTGATTAAAGGCATCGGGTGTATTGCCTAGTATGGCAGTGGCTCTCCCGGCATCAGGTGTGTAGGCAAACGAGTGCTTAAACTTAAGTGGGCCAAGCCAATTTGCTTTCGACCCCTCAGCCAATTTCTTGAGAACAGTTTCTGTTAGCATACTATTTTTTTCTATTCCCGGGCCATAATAATCAGGGCAGCGGGCTACCAAGGCAGTAAGCGAACCATTTTCAACCTCTTTCATCAGCATATCTATTACCTGCTGGCGAACTTTACCCTTTTTACTCGAGGGATTATGAGGCGTATCTTCTGTCATGCCATCAAGGTATTCAGGGTCATACATGTAGATATTATCGAAGAACACCAGTTTGGTGCCATGTGTTTTGCAAGCATCAATCACATTTTTCATAGCCACCGGCCACATTGCACTCCATGATTTATGGCCATATGGGAAACCTGCAACAAAATAGGCTACTTCTGAGCCTTTTACTGCCCGCAAGGTGTCTTCTGCATTTGTTAAATCGGCAGATACCAATTCATTCGATTCATGAAATGCCTTAGGATTGCGAGCAACTAATCTAATATCTGTAGTGTACTCTCTTAAAGATTCAGCCAATTCCCGGCTTATGACTCCTCCAGAGCCTAAAATAGTTTGCATAGCGGTTGTTTGATTAAGTTTTATAAGTATGTAGTCGGTATACTTACGTTCTTAGTCTAAGCAAGTTTTTGGATAATCGGATTAAACGCTTTTGAGGTTACCATAACCTTATCGCCAATGGCAAGTTGACTAGCTGTAGATTCCACCGCCACAATCTTAACTACCTGTTGATCTATAAGAACAGTTATTATATAGATAACATCTTCTTCACTAATATTTAGCACCTCCCCGGAGAACTGAAACTTGCCACTTATTTCCTTATTTAAAAAGATATCTGCGGGCGGTCCCTGACGAAGTATTTTGCCATCTTCAAGCATTATCACACTATTCGATAATTTAAATATTTCACCCACATCATGACTTACCAGGATAGTTGTTAGATTGAATTTCTTATGAGCTTCTAAGAGGTAATTCTGAATTTTCCGCCTCATTTCGTTGTCAAGTGCCGACATTGGCTCATCGAGCATAAGTATTTCGGGCATCTTTACCAGCGATCTGGCCACTGCTACCCGCTGTTTTTGTCCACCGGAAAGGGTATCCGGCTTGCGATGAAGCAGCTCCTCGAGATTCATCAGGTTTATAACTTCAGTAAAAGATTCATTACTGTGTTTTCCACCCAGGGCATAAAGGATGTTCTCCTTAATAGTCATATTAGGGAAGAGGGCGTAGTCCTGAAAAACAAGTCCTACAGGCCTTTGCTGTGGCTTTAAGTTGATCTTTTTCTTAGCATCAAACCAGGTATTATTGCCTGCAGTAATTAGCCCTGTTTCTGGCTTGATGAGGCCTGCAATAATTCTTAAAAGGGTTGTTTTGCCTGCTCCGGAGGGACCATAAATGCTCACAAAGTCACCTTTATTGATTGAGCAATCAATACTTAGGTCTAGTGTGCCTCCGGGTGCTATAAGCGCTTTATCGAATTTAAGCTTTATCATCTAAGAATTTTGATAGATATCCACCATTAAAAAGATTAACACTTAAGAGAATTACAAATGCTATGGCGAAGAGAATTAACGAATACTTATTGGCAGTAGCGTAATTTAAAGATTCAACTTCATCATAAATGGCGATAGAAGCAACCCTTGTCTTATCAGGGATATTGCCGCCAATCATAAGTACCACGCCAAACTCGCCAATTGTATGGGCAAAAGTAAGGACGATGCCAGTGAGCAGTGAAGACTTAATGTTAGGCAATAAGATTTTAGTGAGCGTCTTAAATTTAGAGCTTCCCAACACATAAGATGCTTCGCTTAAGTTTTGTGGAAGATTTTTAAAGCCTGACTGAATAGGTTGAACCATAAATGGCAGGCTATAGATTACGGATGCAAGTACAAGTCCTTCAAAAGAGAAAATTAGCTGTAAACCAAACCATTCATCGAGCAGGGCACCTAAAAAGTTATTCGGACTAAAGGCCACCAGCAGATAAAATCCAAGCACTGTAGGTGGTAATACCAGGGGCATGCTTACCAGGGTCTCGATAATTGGCTTAATCCTCTTTTTTGAATATGCCAGCCAATATGCCAATGGGATGGAAATAACCAGCAAGATAAGTGTGGCTATCGAGGATAGCTTAAGGGTGAGCAATATAGGGCCCCAATCTAACATTTTGCCAACAGTATTTCATTTGTTTTAACCATTGCCATAACCTGTAAGCCCTCCTTTAAGCCAAGGTTCTCTACAGCGTTGGAAGTTATAATTGAGATCACTTCACCGGCATTTGTCTGCAAAACAAGCTTGGCCAGTAATTTGCCTTTTTCAATTGAGGTGATGGTGGAGACCATCTTGTTACGTAAGCTGATTTGAAGGTTGTCGCCGAGGCCTATTATTACTTCCGTTTCTTTAAATAGCACATCTACCTCTCCACCCATACGTAGATAATCTACTGTTTCCGGGGTTTCTACAAGAATTGATTTAAAATGACACTCGCCAACTTTAAGACCAACCAGAGAAAGGTTGCCACTTATGTCAATTTGTTCAATTTCTCCCTTCAGCGAGTTCATAGAGATTTTTCATTTACTGTATACCCGTGGCCGCGTAATATGCTCTCGGCCTTAGGGGAGAATAAAAATAGGTAAAACTTATTTGCTTTCTCAAGTTGTGCACTTTGCTTTATCACTACGGCGCCCTGGGCAATGGGGGAGTAGGAACCTGCCTCAACCTCTTGCCATCTGCCCTTATCCTTCATGGTTGGTGCCATAACTATAGAGGCGGCAGTGAACCCAATGGCGGCAGATTTAGATAATATAAACTGGTTTGTCTGGGCAACACTCTCACCAAAGACGAGCTTGCTACTAATTTGCTCGTAAATTTTAAATTTGTCAAGAGCCTCCCTGGCAGCCTTACCATATGGGGCAGTTTTCGGGTTGGGCATAGCAATGTGGTTGACATCAAGGTCAGGCAAGGTGCTGATTGAGGTGCTCAGGGTATCGGTAAGTGTCCAGATTACGAGTTTTCCGAATGCATAGGTGGCAGGTTTAGCTACTGTAAGACCTAGCTCATAAAGTTTATTAGGGAATTTGAGATCAGCAGAGACAAATACATCATAAGGAGCTCCTGCTTCAATTTGGGTGGTATGCTTGCCTGAGGAGCCAACGATTATTTGAGTTGTAATGCCGGTCTCTTTCTCAAATTCCAGAGCAATCTCTTCGATGGCAAATTGAGCATTAGCTGCTGTAGCAATAGTCAGTTTTTCGGTGGTATCCGAATTACAAGAAGATAGGCCTGCGGTTATTATAATTATGAAAACTACAGGTGTAAAATTCTTGAGGGTATTTAACATGTATGGTGCTTCAATTATGCTGCAAAGGTAATAATAGTAGATTTATTAATACAGATAGTAGACATCACTAAACCAATTGATATTTTGCAGAATTAGTGGTGATTAAATTAGCACCTAAATTCACCTCAAAATAAAAATACAAAAAAGCACATGCCATTGAGGTTTACACTTCTGTAGCTATTACTAATATATTTTGTCAGGTATTGTGGTACTATTTTCTACGGTGTATACCTAAAACATTATTTTAAATTTACCAGCAGGTTCTAGAGGTTCTGGTAATTCTGATTCGTCTAACATTTGCCTTATGTCAATTTCAATATCCCTGGCCATCGATGAAATTGGCACATCATTATATAATCCTTCAAAAGGATTTTCGGAATATTCGCCAATCATTTCCATTAAAATAAAAACCCATGATACCAATACTGCAAAAGGAAAAACTAACCAACCGGAAGTCAAATTGCCTACACCATTAAATATGTTTAGCATTCCGAACGGCACCAGGATTAAAAATATCCATACGAAAATATGGGTCACAGTTGCATATTGTCTGGGAAATGGGAAATTTTTAATGCGTTCTGATTTTCCTTGTAAGGTGTAGAATTCGCCTACCATTTTTTCCAGTTCCATATGCCTGAAGTCGTCGATTTGTCTGTCTAATTTTAACTTCAATAATTCTTTAGATTGCAAACTCAACAAATGCGATGCCTTATTACCTTTGGTCATTAAATATTTATATTCTTCTGACGAAATGTAGGGTTCTAGTTTTTTAAAGTGATCATCATTATGATGAATACCACCTTCTTTTCTTAAAAGATCTTCATTGGCAGCAGAATGTTCCCATGGTTTAGGTATTCTCAATTGATAAGTTAGTGCTTTTAACCAGGCAACATGGCGATGTACAATTGATTTATGAATGGTCTTCAGTTCTGTTTCTGAAATTTTGTCCCTGGCAAATTCATTGGTTATAAAATCTCTTGACATTACTGTAAATGTTCTTGAAGCGTTTACAATTCCACCCCAAATTTTACGTGCTTCCCATAATCTATCATAAGCTGAATTATTTTTAAAACCTAAGTAAAAAGAGACGGCAATACCTATCAGAGCTATAGGTTGCCAGGGAATGGCTAACCAATGCCAACCCAATATTTTGTATAGTAAAATTGGAATTGAATCTATTATTATAAAAATAAAAATATATTTTTTGCTCCAATTTACGGTGCCCCAAAAGGGGAATCTTTTACCTATATACATGCTATTTAATTTAAACTTTAAATTAGTAAATATTCGACTCTATTACTTGTTCAAGTTATATATTTCCATGATGTGATTCAGTTTCTCTCTAAAATCAATTTTCAAATCTATCAACTGACCAGTTCTAATATCGAAAACCCATCCATGAACAAGTAATTGTCGATCAGCATAAGCTTGTTGCACAGCTGCAGTTTTAATTAAATTTATACATTGTTCTTCCACATTGAGTTCTACTAATCGATCGTATCTTTCCTCCTCATTTTCAATAAGACTTAATTCGCTTTGATGTATTCTGTAAACGTCTCTGATATTTCTAAGCCAAGGATTTAGAATGCCTAAATCTGATGCTTCCATAGCTGCTTTAACTCCTCCGCAACCGTAATGCCCACAGACTACAATATGATTTACTTTTAAATGATTTACGGCATAATTCATTACAGACATAACATTTAGGTCTATACTTATGACCATGTTTGCTATGTTTCTATGGATGAATACTTCTCCAGGTTTTGCTCCGATTATTTCTTCTGCAGTTACTCTACTATCTGAGCATCCGATGTAAAGAAATTCCGGATTTTGTCCTAACGCTAAATCTTTGAAAAAGCTCGGATTTTC
>Ga0164313_10002449_pt1 | contig 16640 bp, 17 predicted proteins | sample GuaBasSedimGuay4_FD_113735 | JGI IMG/M metagenome (GOLD analysis project Ga0164313, IMG submission 113735) | Subseafloor sediment microbial communities from Guaymas Basin, Gulf of California, Mexico - Guay4, Core 4569-4, 0-3 cm | ecosystem: Environmental > Aquatic > Marine > Hydrothermal vents...
TGTAGGCCGATGGAATTGACTCATTTTGAAGACATGATCATATTTATTCCCGTGTTCCAGGTAAAAACCGGGGTCTTCGAGGGATTGCAGAGATTGAACCATTGACAAAGAACCGATTGGAAGCCCTTTGTTCGTTCCGTAAGCTGATCGTGCCCGCCACCAGGCAAAAATAGCCGGAAGTCCAATCACGAGAGCCACATAGGGTAGTAACCATGGAAAGGACTGCCAGGCGATTACAATCCCCGTAACGTAAAATGTCAGTATGGCGATGAGGATAAACCCCATGCTCCGGAACTGTGACCACAATGCTGGCTGAAAGCACAATTTAACTGCTGGAATCGCCGATAAAACCAACACCGCAATGGATATCATGTAAATCATATTAGCTCTTAGAACCCGATTTCAAAGTAATCTGGGTTGACAAGCCTGCAACAAAAGTGGAGATCCAAACAGGCTAACGCAACTCCCGTCTTAGGCATATGTTAACAGGGCCTGATGTTACCGGCATATTCCTATTTTTAACGTGGCGACCTTTTCCATGCACATCAGTGTGCTGTCGATTATCCAGTCATCTTGTCAGGCAAAAATGCGAATGGTGACAACTGGTCGAACCATCGCATCAGAGCTTTTCGGTGATGCGATCGACCGCTCTGGTGAGAGCATCACGCATGGTTTCAGTAAAAATGCCTCGTTCACTGGTAAAACAGGGCTCATGGTACACTTTGGTCACCCGTTACTGCTTCCCTGGTTAACCTTGGGGCCATTAAGTCTGCCCGCCGTCCTGTGCAGATTTAAATCTGTCATCAGGTTTAATTCTTGATAATGAGCAAAATCCCCACAAAACAGATAGTTGATCCGGAATCCCCAGTGGTCGCCTTTGTGGCCAATGACAATTATGCGATGCCGCTGGCTGCGGCGATTGCCTCGGTGATCGCCAATCTCGGCAAAAATCAAAAAATTGAGATATTTATTGTAGACGTAGGTGTGTCTGCGGTCAGAAAGAAAATAGTTGATCAATTGGCAAACCCGAATGGGGTAAAAATTAGTTGGATTGTGCCCCCCGAAACATACGTGGACACTGTCGAGTCGCTCCCTCAAGGCTATGTTGAAAGAACCTGTTATTACAAAATGTTCATCCATGAGCTATTGGGGCCGGGGTATCCTCAAATACTGTATTTAGACTGTGATTTAATCGTCGAGGCGGATATCACCGAATTGTGGAGGGCTGAGATGGGGGATCATTATCTGCTCGCCGCTCAGGATTTGGTGAATCCGTTTGTGAGTTCCCCGTATGGTCTCAGAAATTGGCGGGAACTGGGGAGAGATGGGAAGGACGAGCTGTTTAATACCGGTGTCTACGTTTTGAATGCTGCAAAGTGGCACGAGGAGGGCATCGGCCCGAAACTGGTGGAATATCTTAAGGAGCACCACCAAAGTGTCCGGCTTTGTGATCAGGATGCAATTAACGCGGTGGTTAATAATCAGTGGGGTCGTCTTGATCGCCGTTGGAATGTACTTCCGTACATGAGCTTGGCACGTCGCTATTCTCTGCTGAGTAAAAGGCAACAACAAGCACTGATTGGCGAAGCAAAACTGCTTCATTTTTGCGGCCCCAATAAACCCTGGAATTTCCGCTGCAAACACCCCAAACGGGATCGTTTCTTTTTTTATCTGGACAGAACGCAATGGGCCGGATGGCGGCCAGACCCCTTTAAAATCAACCTGAGTTTTGTGATTTATTACCTTAACAGAACGTTGTCCCGGTTGAAAAAAGTAATTCCCTTCTAACCAGAATCAATTACCATATTTGCATTCTGGATGCCGGGGCTTTTAAGTCAGACAGGGGTCAGACTCAAGCACACTGAAATCAGTGTGCAATTTGTATGCAGTATCCTGCAAATGCGATGATTTGTCGCCTGGTGAAAGACGGGTTCAACAATATTTTTTAATCTGCACTACCTGGGGTCTGCTAACACGTTCCTGATCACTGCAATCTGCTATGTATTAGCAGACCCTTGCAAAAAATGGGTTATTCCGAGCCTTAATAAGATACCATAGGGCGGAACAAAATCGCATGAATAAACGGACCCTGAATTGAATACCAAAACGGATGATTCTTCCGGCTTAAGCTACCTTGACGCCGGAGTAGATATTGATGCCGGAAATGAGCTGGTGGAACGTATCAAACCCGCTGTCAAGTCAACCAATCGCGACGGTGTACTGACTGGCCTGGGCGGCTTCGGTGGTCTGTTCCAGCTTGATATCGATCGCTACAAACAACCATTACTGGTCTCTGGCACCGATGGCGTCGGCACCAAATTACTGCTGGCACGACAGATGGAACGGCATGACACTATTGGTATTGACCTTGTCGCCATGTGTGTTAATGACATTCTGACCTGTGGTGCGGAGCCTTTGTTTTTCCTCGATTATTATGCCACCGGAAAACTGAAAATTGATAATGCCCAGGCGGTCATCGAAGGTATAGCAGAAGGTTGCCGGCAGGCTCGTTGCGCCTTGATCGGTGGGGAAACTGCTGAAATGCCGGGTATGTATGGTCAAGATGAATATGACCTGGCAGGTTTTACCGTGGGTGTTGTAGACCGGCCGCAATTAATCGATGGCAGCAAGATCAAAAGCGGCCATGTTGTGTTGGGTCTTGAGTCTTCCGGACCACATTCAAACGGTTACTCACTGATCCGTAAGGTGCTGGAGAAATCCGGGGATGACCCTTCCATGCAAATGGATGAAACGACCCTGGGGGAAGCATTGCTCGCGCCCACCAGGATATATGTTAAAACCCTGCTGCCATTACTCGAAAAGCACCCGATTGATGGCCTTGCGCACATCACCGGCGGCGGTATTAGCGAAAATATTATCCGCGTTATACCAGCCGACCTCGGACTTGAAATAGACCTGTCGGCCTGGGAGTTCCCAGCAGTATTTAATTGGTTGCAAACGCGAGGCGGTATTAAAAAACAGGAAATGTTACGTACGTTCAATTGCGGGGTCGGCATGGCACTCCTGGTGGCCGAGGATTCGGCAGATGATATTTGCCGTGCCTTGAACGAAGCAAATGAGCCCGTGTTCCGTCTTGGTCGTGTAGTTGAACAATCGCAGACCGCACCGCGGGTCAACTATATCAGCCCATGAAGCCCGAAACCCTGAGGGCCGCTGTACTGATTTCGGGTACCGGCAGCAATCTGAAAGCCCTGATCAACGCCGTTGAGGGCGGGGCTCTCAACCTTGATATCGTGCGGGTCGTTTCCAACCGTAAAAATGCACCTGGCATCAACCATGCGAGAACTGCGGACATACCCGTCAGCGTGATTAGTCATACTGCTTTCCCCGATCGGCAAGCACACGATGCTGCCGTTACAGAGGTATTGAAACAGGACCGGGCTGAATTAGTCATTCTCGCAGGTTATATGCGTATTTTGAGTGAAGAGTTTACCAATCAATATTGTGGCCGCATGATCAATCTACACCCTTCCCTGTTGCCATTGTTCAAGGGTCTGGATACCTATAACCGGGCTCTGCAATCGGGTGTTGAAGAAACCGGTGCCAGTATCCATTTTGTGACGGCAGGTCTGGATTCAGGACCCGTCATCTCCCAGGTGAAAATACCCATACTGGCTGATGATAATGCGGCTTCACTCAGCGCAAGGCTTGGTCCGCTGGAACATAAGTTGGTGGTGGCAACTGTCGAACTATTTTGCCAACGTAAAGTCCACTATGAACAAGGCACGATTTTTCATCGGGGCCACATCATTGAGCAGCCTTTGCAGCTGAAACACGATGGTACTTTCTGTTAAATTTAATTTACTGCTGCTTTCCATCGTACTTTCAAGCATTCAACCGGGCCCGGTGAGTGCGGCTGACTCACCCGCCCGCCCCCAGGACTACACCGCAACTTACCAGGTGCTGCACAACGGCAATAATCTCGCCGAGGTGACCGTACGTCTTTCACACCAGGGTGGTGTCTGGACCTTGCACGGCTTTACACACGACACCCGTGGACTGGCCGATATATTAAATGTCCAGGGGGCTCAGACAACAACCGGCAGATGGCTCGGTGGCAGGTTTATCCCTGAGGCTTACAGCTTTTCATTCAGTCTTATCGGTTATAAAACTGCCTGGAAGGCAGATTTTGACTGGCAGTCTGGTGTTGTGACCACGACAGGCAAGGCATGGGATACCCAAATATCATTGGCAGACGGTGCCGTTGACCCATTTTCACTTTCACTGAACATCCGGTCCCAATTGACCGAGAACCAGCATCACATGGCTATCAACGTCATTGATGAAGATGAAATTGATCAACAGATTTACCGGGCCGATCGCCAAGAGGCACTGGATACCGCACTGGGCTGCCTGGATACGACACGTGTCAAGCGCATCCGGAATCACTCAAAACGAACATCCATGTTCTGGTATGCAAATGACCATGATTATGTTCCCGTATTGATACGACATTCCAAGAAGAATGGTAACGACTTCAAGCTACAAATCATCTCATTGGATATTGGCGGGCAAGGTATCCAGCCTGTGAGCCATTGTTGATACGGGGCTTGAGCATCACCTCATGAGTACCTGCCGCTATTCCGGCAGTTCTGTCCGCAAACCGAGCGCGTGTATTTCATTACCCATCAATTCACCCAGTGTGGCATACACCATGCGATGTCTTGCCAGGGTTGGCTTGCCCTTAAATGATGCACAACGTACCACGGCCTCAAAATGGACCCCGTCATCACCACTCACTGAAACCTCCGCTTCCGGCAGGCCTTCACGAATCATTTGCGCAATTGTTGTGCTATCCATAAACTATCGTCCTTCATTACTGGGTGGTGCTTTAAATTAAGTGAATCATCAAGCCGGTAAAACATTAACATACATTGGCCGCATGGCCGGGGACACACGGACTTGACCTTTCAGAATTGGTTATAATAATGGATTCCATAGCCTTTAAGAACTCCCTATTTGATGCGTATTAATTTCCAAACCAGCTCGCACTGTTTTCAAGTTAGTCAACGGGACGAAAAAAACGAATGCTAGTAGCGGTTATTCAATTAGTCGCTGGATTTCTGTTGCTGGTCTGGGGTGCAGACCGCCTGGTTGCAGGCGCCTCGGCAACGGCGCGAAACCTGGGCGTTTCACCGCTGGTCATCGGCCTTACCATCATTGGCTTTGGTACCTCGGCACCTGAACTGGTGGTTTCAGCAGTTGCTACCTTGAAAGGCAATTCCGGCCTGGCCGTGGGCAATGCCATCGGTTCAAATATTGCAAATATGGGACTGGTGCTGGGTGCGACAGCGCTCATTTACCCCTTACGTCTGGAATCCACCGCATTGAAACGCGAGTACCCGGTGCTGCTGCTGATCATGCTGGTTTGTTTCCTGATGGCACTGAATGGCAGTTACAGTCGCTTCGAGGGCTGGACGCTGTTGGCGGGCCTGATGGCCGTTATTATCTGGATCATTCGTATTGGCTTGTATCGACCACTCTCAGACCCATTGGCGGAAGAATTTGACGCTGAAATCTCAAAAGACACACCCACCAGGGTCGCCTTATTCTGGCTGACTGTCGGGCTCATCGTGCTACCCGTCAGTTCAATTTTCCTCGTTGATGGTGCGATTACCATAGCCCGGTTTTTAGGTGTTACTGATACAGTCATCGGTCTTACAATCGTCGCACTGGGAACCAGTTTGCCGGAACTGGCTACAGCCATCACTGCTGCATTGCACAAAGAAGATGATCTGGCTATCGGCAATATTATTGGCTCCAATATATTCAACCTGCTGGGTGTCCTCGGTATCGCGGCAGTTATCAACCCGGTGGAGATATTACCTATCATCCTGGCTCGTGATTTCCCCGCAATGTTCCTGATAACCGGCGCACTGTACCTGATGGCATCAGATTTCCGCGGGCCCGGTCGCATCGGGAGAAGATCCGGCAGCATTCTGCTGCTCATGTTTACCGGTTACTTCATCATGGTTTGGATGAGTTCCGGTCACGTAAAATTACTATTACCAGGCTGAAGCTTTTCTACAAGGCAGCCAAGCCGCTGAAAAAGGCCATACGCTATGCCTGTAATCAATTCGGGTTAGAATACATACATGGATAGTTTTACCTTAAAAGAACGGGTCAAAGCAGTCATTAGAACCGAAGCCGCCGACAGCGATCTCAAGGATGTTTTGAATTTTAATGACCTGTTACAGGCAGAGGTGATTTGAATGACAGCCATGGATGCTGAACTGCGGGGGCGCGCAGCAAAAATACGCATGTTGGTCCTTGATGTTGACGGCGTACTGACCGATGGAAAGCTGTATTTCGACCATGCCGGTAATGAGATGAAGGCGTTTAATACGCGTGATGGCCTGGGTATGAAAGCCTTGCAGCGATGTGGTATCGAAGTCGCCGTGATCACCGGCAGGAAATCTGAAGCCGTTACACAACGAATGACCCAGCTGGATGTCCAACACCTCTACCAGGGCCGCGAGGACAAGCTGAATGCATTTTTACACTTACTGGAGAAAACAGGCCTGGATGCACAGCAGGTTTGTTTTGCCGGCGATGACTGGATAGACCTTCCGGTACTTTTAAGAGTGGGGCTTGCCGTTTCTGTTGCAGACGCCGAGGAGCGGGTTAAGGAGCAGGCCCATTGGATCACGAAACGCAATGGTGGCGATGGTGCGGTCAGGGAAATCTGCAACCTTATTCTGGCCGCACAAGGTAAAGACCTGACCATTCTGGATGAAATTCTGGCATCATGATCACCCATAGAACACGACGTGGCATAATTGCCCTGTTCATGCTTACGGCTGTCAGTTTCTGGATCAGTCGTAGTCAGGACTCAGCCCCACCGGAACCGGTTGCCGGTCTGGATCCAAAACTGAATTATGTATTGCGTGATTTTGAGTTGCAGATTTTTGATCAAAACGGGTTGCCATCCATGAATTTGCAGGCACCTTCATTGAGAAACAACCCAGAGTTACAACTAGGAACAATTGAGCACCCCGTTATCGAACTGAAACAGCCCGGTCTGACATGGGTTCTTACATCGGATTCGGCGACAATCACGGCCGATAAGGAGCATATTCAGTTGTTAGGGCAAGTACATATACAAAGAAACGAACCCACAACCGGGAACTGGGTAAAGATGAATACCAGTGAAATACATATTGAGGTCAGTCCGCAGACAGCCAGCACCACTCAGCCTGTTAAAATGTTCGATGGTCTCAATCATATGGACGCTGTGGGCATGGATCTGGACATGAAAAACAGTAGTTTTCAACTAAAACAGCAGGTTAAAGCCAGTTATGCAGTCAATTAACCGACCAAACATCATGCAGCACGGCCTTGGGGTTTTGTTATGCCTCTTATTTTTCAGTCCGCTCTCGATGGCATTGGAATCCGACCGGCAGGCAACCCTCCACATTGATGCCGACAATACTGACGGGCCACTGGGTGATGGCACCACTACGCTTTGGGGAAGTGTCAATATTCGCCAGGGCACTTTACATATTATGGCCGATAAAGCCGAGGTCAATAAAACTGACGGGCGTGTAAAATCGGTTACCCTTTATGGAAAACCTGCATTTCTGGAACAGGAAATCGAAGATCAGGGTCTGCTCCAGGCCACGGCCAATACCGTTGACTACCAGGTTGCCAGCGGATTGGTGACCTTGTCAGGAAATGCCGATGTCAAACACCCCCAACACCAGATCTCCGGCGATCTGTTGACTTATGATCTTAATATCCAGCGCTTCACGGGCAGTAGTGACGGGAACGGTAATGGCCGGATTCACATCGTGCTGGACCCGGAAATCATCAACAATAATGATGAGAAGAAAGACCGGGAAAACCAGAAAAACCCTGAAGAGGGGACTGACCCGGCGAATCCCGGTGCATCGGTATCAGATACGGATAATTCCTGAAATGCTCAAAGCTACCAATCTTCACAAGTCCTATCGTAAGAAAGAGGTTGTTCGTGGTGTCAATATCGAGGTGGAACCAGGTCAGGTGGTTGGTTTACTCGGTCCCAACGGGGCCGGTAAAACAACTTGCTTCTATATGATCGTGGGATTGATTCCGACCGACAAGGGTAGCATTTCAATTGATGAAGTCGACATAACACACAAACCGGTGAATGTCCGTTCCAGCCTTGGCGTGGGTTACCTGCCGCAGGAGGCATCTGTATTTCGCAAACTATCCGTGCGTGACAACATCATGGCCATACTGGAACTGCGCAACGACCTGGACAAGGACGGCCGAAATGAATCACTGCAAACACTGATGGAAGAGCTGGGTGTCGCGCACCTGGAAAAACAAATGGGGCAGGTATTATCAGGCGGCGAACGACGCAGGGTTGAGATTGCCCGCGCCCTGGCAGCAAGACCAAGGTTTATCCTGCTGGATGAACCTTTCGCCGGGGTCGACCCGATTTCAGTCAGGGAAATCCAGCAAATCATCAGGCAACTGACAGATCAGGATATCGGTGTCCTGATTACCGACCATAATGTCCGTGAAATGCTCGGCATCTGCCACCACGCCTACATCATGAATGACGGAAAAGTATTGGCTGAAGGTAATGCGGAAACCATCCTGGCCAATGAAGAAGTGCGCAAAGTTTACCTCGGTAACGAGTTCAGGCTCTGACAACCCAGGCCCAATTAGTACTCAATCATGGCTAACCCATCACTGCAACTTCGGCTCAGCCAGAAACTGGCACTGGCACCCCAACTGCAACAGGCTATCCGCCTGTTGCAACTCAATCGTATAGAACTGCGTGACTATATCCAGGAACTGGTTGATGCGAACCCCTTGCTGGATCAGGATGAAAACGTTCAGCAAACAAACGAGAAACCCGAACAGGTCTCACTTGAAGCTGAAATGGCTGAAACCCGCAAAGCTGAAGCTGAACAGGACTTCCCCACAGAAGAATACGAAACCGAACAATGGCAGGCTGATACTGACCAGTGGACTGAGACCGCCGGCTGGTCTGATGATTTTTCTGAACGCCAGATTGCCGATACCAGTTCCGCCTCCTTGCGCGAACATTTGCTGGCACAAATCGGCCTGGCCCATTTTAGTGAGCTGGACGCGGCCATCGCCACCGCTATCATCTATGCATTGGATGACGATGGGTTCCTGAAAGACAGCATTCGGGACATACGTGAAAGCCTGTTGCCTGAACTGGCTGTTGAAGACGATGAGATAATCGCAGTTCTGCGCCGTGTTCAGCGACTGGAACCGGTTGGTGTTGCAAGTCGGGATCCGGGTGAGTGCATCTGGGTGCAGTTGCGGGCACAGCCGGCAGGAACAGCCGGTGTTGACCTGGCACTTCGTCTTACACGTGATTTTTTGAAGCTCGTGGCAGCCAACGCCTACGAGGACATGTTACGTGAAACTGGCGCGACCTCTGAAAGTCTCAAGCAGGCGTTGGAACTCATAAGGAGCCTGGAGCCACGCCCGGGAGCGCGCTTCGACAACCGTCATGACGAATACCTGATACCCGATGTGTTTGTGCGTCTTGATGGCGAGCAATGGGTGACCACGCTAAGCCCGGAAAGCAACCCCAGTTTAAGCCTGAATAAATTCTACATCAGCTTATTGCGCAAGTCGGGTGGCAAGGATGCAGACTATTTGCGGGGACGATTGCAGGAGGCGCGCTGGTTACTTTCCAGTCTTGAACTACGCAACCGCACATTATTAAAGGTATCGCAATGTATCGTAGATACCCAAAAGGATTTCCTGGCGGACGGTGAAATAGCCATGAAACCGCTAATTTTAAAGGATGTTGCCGAACAGGTTGGTGTCCATGAGTCAACGGTATCGAGAGCGACAACACGCAAATACATGCTGACACCAAGGGGTATTTTTGAACTGAAATACTTTTTCTCAAGTCATGTGCGCACCGTGAATGGTGGAATCATAAGTGCTACGGCCACCAAGGCGCGGATTCAGCTATTGATAGAAAACGAGCCCCCGGCACGACCGCTCAGTGACCAGGAGATCTCACAACTTTTACGCGAGACCGGAATCTGCGCCGCCCGCCGTACGGTTGCAAAATACCGTGAATCACTTGGAATCGGATCTTCCAGTGAGCGTCGCCGGGCATATCGCAGAACAGCCGAGTTTTAGGATCAGAAAACATATAGAATATTCAGTACCTGATGTATAGACTATAAATATACTTGTAACATTTGGAAGCGGACATGTTTCCGGTTTCAAGAGCCATTGATGTAGCCCTGACTGGCCTTACATTAAATAGTAGGGAATAAACCAAAAAAAGGAGATTGTTTATGCAGATCAATATTACCGGACATCATGTAGATGTATCTCCGGCACTTCGTGCTTACGTAACGGAAAAAATGCAGAAACTAACCCGCCATTTTGACCAGGTAACTTCAATTAGCGTCATTCTCAATGTCGAAAAACTACAACAGCAGGCAGAGGCTACCGTCAATGCAGGTGGACGCACGATATTCGCCACAGAAACAGCAATGGATATGTACGCGTCCATCGACGGCCTGATTGACAAGCTGGACCGCCAGGTACGCCGTTATAAAGATCGAATTACTGACCATCACCATGGCAGGCAGGAACCTGTGGAAACGGATGGTGGTTTTTAAAAACTGGAATCGGTAAATGTGATCACTGAAAACTAACGAACCGCCATGCTTGATAGTGATTTACTAAGTCCCGGCCGCGTACTTGCGGGTGTTACGGTTAGCAGCAAGAAGCGTTTGCTCGAGCTGATCAGTGAAACGCTGGCTAAAAAGAACAGGGAATTCAATTCCAGAGAAATTTTTGAGAGTCTCTGTGCCCGGGAACACCTCGGCAGCACGGCTTTAGGCAACGGTGTTGCCATACCGCATGGTCGCATCAGCAATACCGAAGGGGTGGAAGCCCTTTTCTTACAACTGGTCAAACCCCTGCCTTTTGATGCCGACGATGGAAAACCTGTCGATCTGATTTTTGCATTAGTTGTTCCAAAACAGTGTACCGAAGACCATTCAAAGCTACTTTCTGGCATCGCTGACAGGTTCAGCGAACCAGAGTTGCTTGAACAATTGCGTAACGCCAAAGACGTCAATAAACTTTGGCACCTGCTTTCCAGTGCATAACAGGAGCCTTGAATGGAGCGCCCAAGCCAAAGTGTTATTATTGTCAGTGGCAGGTCCGGCGGTGGTAAGTCCACCGCACTGAACGCACTTGAAGATCTCGGTTATTACTGCATTGATAACCTGCCCGCAGCCATGTTGCCGGATTTTGGGCCACAGATTTCCGTCAATCCGGATCTGTACCGGAAAGTTGCCCTGGGTATCGACGCGCGCTCGCGTGAGTCCGATCTCCAGGTTGTACTTGATTGGATGGCATCGTTGCGGGAAAACGGACTCAATTGCAAACTGTTGTTTGTCACGGCCGACAAACCGGTTCTTATCAAACGCTTTAGTGAAACCCGACGCCGCCACCCTCTAACGGGCAGCGACAAGGTTTTGCCTGATGCCATAGATAACGAGAAACAACTGCTTGAACCTTTGCACCGTCATGCGGACCAGGTCATTGACAGCAGCAATACCAATATCCACCAACTCAGACGACAGGTATGGAATTTTGTTGGTCGTCGTTCCGGTGGTCTGACCATCGTATTGCAATCATTTGCCTTCAAGCAGGGTGTGCCGCAGGACGTGGACTTCATATTTGATGCCCGTATCCTACCCAACCCCTACTGGCAGGATGACCTCAAAGATCTGACAGGTAAAGATGAAGCTGTCAGGTCATGGCTTGAAAACGATGAGCGTGTGCTGAAAATGACGCATGATATCCAGGGCTTCATGAATACCTGGCTACCTGCATTCCAGGATGCGCAGCGCAGTTATGTGACCATAGGCATTGGCTGCACAGGTGGCAAACACCGTTCGGTTTATATTGCTGAAGAGCTGGCAAACTCACTCGGCAAGAACCATGAAAACGTTCTGGTGCATCACCGCGAGATGCCTTCCTGGGCTACAGCCTGAAAAGTAACGAGGAATGACCCCACTTCAGGCCCACTTGATTTAGCGGTGAGGAACTGGGGGTGGGTCTGCGCCACATCCGGCAACAATGGTTGTAGCCTGGAAGCCACTACACTTTTACTATTCGCTGAACTGGCCTCGAAGAATCGATTATTTCCGGTGTTTTACAACGAATTGCCGAGTGTTACTTCTTCGCGGCTATTTTTGCAGTGGTATCAAAACCTTAAATTCATTTACCAGGTACCGGATTCAGAATAACCTCTGAACCGTCCAGCCATACCGATACCAACCGGCTGACACTGAAATCGATCTGACCGTTATTGGCCGGTGTAACGATCAAAAAAGAAGCTGGCCGATTTTTGATCAACGCAGGAGAATCCGGCCTCTTACCAGCTGTTTTCATCCATAATTTCCCAAGTGCGTCCATGCTATCGGTGTTTCCCGTTCCCAGCGCCCGTAAAGTTGTATCCAATGATGTGGGTGTATCCGGCAGAGACGGCGGTCCATTTAATAAAACTTCCGGAAAACTGGCGGGGTTTGTCAGAACTTCAATCCGTGGCAATCCCTGGGTGCTGGCCTCCCGTGCATATGCCAGGCCTGATTGCTTATGAGCTTCGCTGACAGACCAGTAAACCGTGCCCACACCCAATTGAGCCAGCAAAGAAAGGTTCTGCTGATCAAGCCAGGCCCGCTCCGGCCAGCCTTTAACACCCACTTCAAATGGTGCCAGTAGCAAGCTGTCATCTGCGTCGATGCTGATTCCCGCACCGTGAGAGATGGCGTCACCAACCAGGAAAATCTTTGACCGCACCCTGGAATCATCGAAACAACCGGCAATTTGCTGATCACTCTGCAAACGATCAAAGGCGAGGTCGGCACGAAATGCCTGATCGGTGCCCGGTTGCAGGACATGACCGCCCTTAATGAGTACATCTGACCAGGAATTATTCTGGTTACGTGGTAAATCCTCGTAGACCTGCGGATCAAAGGCAGCCAGATCATCCTGGGCCAGACCCTGTAAAACGGCAAGGATTGCGACAAAATTAAGACGGGTCATTTCACCAAAATCACCCCCGGAGGTTAGACCACCGCTCTCAATCAGCACGACCGGTGTTCCCCATGCCGTTATATTGTCGCCAAAAGCCCGGGGGCTCCAGTCCTCATCATAGCGGGCTATACCACCCGGAATAAAAGGATCGAGTGCCGCCACAATCGCCGCATTGGCCCGCTTTGTTCTGAGCCTGCCGGGCGTCAGTGTATTTTCAACATCACCCGAGACCGAAAGCAAGGCAATGTTTGCAACACGACCCGTATTACCAACGGCGGTTCGCCGGTCCTGATCGTGCAGGTTAAACCCCATCATGGGCTTGTGTTCATCCCGTATACGCTTTAACAACCTTCCTTCCGGCGTCACCAGGCGCAAGGCATCGCGATTAATATCGATCCCTTGTGCGTTACGCCGCTGGTAGACCTGTGCGCCATCAGGATTCAGCATCGGAACCATCAACAGTGTGAATTCCTGCAGTATTGAACCGGCGACCGGTTCATCCGCGTGCTCAACAAGATAGTTGGCAATATCAAGCAACGCCGGTGTCGCTGATGGTTCATCGCCATGCATCTGCGACCAGAGAAGAATCTTCTTCTGTCCACTACCCAGCGTGAGCAATTGGATGGGGCGACCGAGAAATGATTGCCCGGCCTCCTCCAGGTGAATACTGTCCGGATGGCGGGACTTGAGTGCCTGCAAGCTGCTCATCAATTGGGAATGACGCAAACAAGGTGCCGTTGTGGCCTCAAATCGAGCTTCCGGCCAGGCCTGCCAGATATCTTGCGGTGTCAACGCATTGCTTGAAAAAGATGTCAAAATGGCTCCTAGTAATATGGCAACTCTGATCACGATTCTATCCCGGTCGCAGTTACAAATGGATTGCTGGCATCGCAGTGACTGTTAGTGCCAACGAAAGTTTTCCTGCTTGTAGTTTATACGGTTTTTTGCCCGGAGATGAGCGCAATCAAGCGTTGTTCTAAATCAGAATGAACACTTCAGAATGAAGAGTAGAACCATTAATCTGGGTTAATGCATTCGCAATTTGTGAAGAATGCAGTTGAATCAACATTGTGGCTAAGTAAAGGTGGCGGGCTATAATGCCTGACCAGTCCAGGGTCCACACTATGTCCAACAGCTCCATCCCTACCGCGTCCTCCGACTTGTTCGACTACCCGAAATATTGGGCCGAGTGTTTCGGTGTGGCGCCATTTCTGCCCATGAACCGTACAGAAATGGAAACATTGGGCTGGGATTCCTGCGACATCATCATCGTCACCGGTGATGCCTATGTGGATCACCCCTCGTTCGGTATGGCCATTGTTGGGCGCCTGTTGGAAGACCAGGGTTTCCGGGTGGGTATTATCGCTCAGCCGGACTGGCATTCGGCTGATGCGTTCAAGGCACTGGGCAAGCCAAACCTGTTTTTTGGCGTGGCGGCCGGCAACATGGACTCGATGATCAATCGCTACACCGCGGAACGCAAGATACGTTCCGATGATGCCTACACACCCGGAGGAATGGGCGGTAAACGCCCGGATCGTTGTTCCCTTGTTTATAGCCAACGCTGCAAGGAAGCCTGGCCGGATGTGCCGGTCATTCTGGGTGGTATCGAGGCCTCGCTGCGGCGCATCGCCCACTATGATTACTGGCAGGACAGCGTACGCCGCTCTATCCTGCTGGATGCCACCGCTGACCTGTTGTTGTACGGCAATGCCGAACGTGCTTTGGTCGATGTGGCGCACCGTCTGGCCCGCGGCGAAGATATAACACATATCACCGATGTGCGCGGAACAGCACTGATACGTAAAGATACGCCGGATGGCTGGTGGGAAATTGATTCCACCCGAATAGACCGTCCCGGCAAGATAGACCGGGTGGTGAATCCTTATATCAACCCACGCGAAATGGATGCCAGCGAAAAACAACGCCGTGATGCGGCGATGTACGGTATGGACAATCCGGAATCGGGCGAACAGGCCGTGCAGTTCAAGCCACATCCAAGCCGTGACCGTGACCGCACTGTCATTCGCCTACCCTCGTTCGAGAAGGTTCGTAACGATGCCGTTCTCTATGCCCACGCCAGCCGGGTATTGCATCTGGAAACCAACCCGGGTAACGCCAGGGCGCTGGTGCAAAAGCACGGCAATGCAGACCTTTGGCTGAATGCCCCACCCATCCCCCTGTCTACCGCGGAAATGGATTACGTCTTTGGCATGCCCTTTGCACGGATCCCGCACCCGTCCTATGCCGGTGCAAAAATCCCTGCCTACGAGATGATCCGGTTTTCGGTGAATATCATGCGTGGCTGTTTCGGCGGTTGCACCTTCTGCTCCATCACCGAGCACGAGGGACGCATCATCCAGAATCGTTCCGAGCAGTCGATCATTGACGAGGTCGAGCAAATACGCGACAAGGTCCCGGGCTTTACCGGTGTTATTTCCGACCTCGGCGGACCAACCGCCAACATGTATCGCATCGCCTGCAAAAGCCGTGAGATCGAAGCAAGTTGCCGCAAGCCCAGCTGTGTTTATCCAGGTATTTGTCCTAACTTGAAAACCGACCATTCGGCCCTGACCCGGTTATATCGCAAAACACGGAAACTGCCGGGAGTGAACAAGGTTTTGATTGCCTCCGGTCTACGCTACGACCTGGCAATCAAGGATCCGGAGTACGTGAAAGAACTGGTCACCCACCACGTTGGCGGTCAGCTGAAAATTGCTCCGGAGCACACCGAGAGCGGTCCCCTTACAAAAATGATGAAGCCGGGTATCGGCAGTTATGACCAGTTTAAAAAACTGTTCGAAAAATATTCCAAACAGGCCGGCAAGCAACAGTACCTGATACCCTATTTCATTGCCGCTCACCCGGGCACCACCGATGAAGACATGCTCAATCTTGCACTTTGGCTAAAGCGCCATGGCTTCACCGCCGACCAGGTACAGGCGTTTTATCCCTCCCCCATGGCCACGGCAACCGCCATGTACCATTCCGGTAAGAATCCTTTGCGTAAGGTGACCTACAAGTCCGATGAAGTGGTACCTGTGAAGACCCCGCAACAGCGAAAACTGCACAAGGCCCTGCTCAGGTATCACGATTCAGACAACTGGGAAATGCTCCGCAAAGCACTCAGAAAAATGGGCAGAGCCGATTTGATCGGAGACGGCGAATCACAGCTGATCCCAAGCAATCAGCCTGAGACCGGTCGTGGTTATCACGCCGCGCGAAGGAAAAATACCGAGCAGGCACATCGGCGACGCACCGGTAAAAAAATCCTGACTCAGCACACGGGCTTGCCCCCGCGTGAGGATGGCAGCAGCAAGCCGACCAAGGCTGGCAAGAAGCCGCGCAACCGTGGACCACGGGGTTAATCCTCCCTGATTTTTTCACTCTATCGCGATGTCGAATACCAACACCTCGTGGATCTTGGGCATTGGCATCACCGTCGTCAACGGCGGCGTGCTCGTTTGTGCTAGGGATCTGGAGACCCCGTGAGGGCCATGCTTATGTTCTTATTGTGCCAGAAACCTCCAGAACCTCCCGATGGGCTCAGTAGACTTTTCGAAAGAGTAAAA
>Ga0164313_10002450_pt1 | contig 16639 bp, 18 predicted proteins | sample GuaBasSedimGuay4_FD_113735 | JGI IMG/M metagenome (GOLD analysis project Ga0164313, IMG submission 113735) | Subseafloor sediment microbial communities from Guaymas Basin, Gulf of California, Mexico - Guay4, Core 4569-4, 0-3 cm | ecosystem: Environmental > Aquatic > Marine > Hydrothermal vents...
ATTGTAGGAAATACGGGTTCGGGAAAAACAACCTATTCCAATGCGTTGAAAGAAAAAACTAAAGGAGTAATTTTTTCTATTGACAAATGGAATAAAACATTATTTCTGCCGGATAAAAAACCTGCTGACGGACTGGATTGGTTTCTGGAAAGAATTGAACGCAATGAAGACATAATCTTAAGTTTGGTCTTGCAACTTGAAAGCAATGAAACAGATTCCATTCTGGATTTAGGATTGTCAAAATTTGAGCATAGAGAAAAATTTAGAAAGTTTGCAGAAAAGAATAAGATCAAAATAATGCTTCATTTCCTCGATGTATCAAAAGAAACAAGACTGAATAGAGTACTCCGGCGGAACAAGGAAAAAGGGGCAACATTTGAATTTGAAGTCAACCGGGATAATTTTGAATTTATGGAAGCCTGGTTTGAAAGACCTTCGGAAAACGAACTTAAAAAAGGAATTGTTATTTATGAATAGGATTTAAGATGAAAGTTATAAACGCTATTTTCAACCTAGATGGAAGATCTTTGTTAAAAAATTTCAATTAAGCAGTATTTAAGCAAGGTGTTAAAAAATATTATAAATAAGAATTTATCAGGTAGAAAGGTGCTATTACTTTTTCTTCTCACGAGCCTTGTTTTTTCTTTTATGCTGATCATAACTATTCCAAAAGTAATGGCCTTTTCCGGCGGGATGAAATTATTGGATATGATGCCTATGGGTTATGATTTGGAATATATAAACACCCTTTTTGAGGCTCTGGGCCAGAATGGACGTGATACTTATCTCTACAATCAAATTCCTGTTGATATGATCTATCCTTTTCTCTTTGGAATGAGTTATTGCCTCTTGATAGGCTATTTTCTGAAAAAATTGGATAAATTGAATTCTGTTCTATTCTATTTATGTTGGTTACCCATCATTGCCGGAATAGCTGATTATATGGAGAATTTTGGGATCATAAGCATGTTGATCAATTATCCGAACCTAAGTTCTAATACGGCCATATTAACTAATGTTTTTACTCTCGTTAAGAGTTTTGCAACAACTATTTATTTTATAACATTAATTATAATTATGACAGCAATTGGAATTAAATGGTTAAAACATAGACAATTAGAGAGCATTAATAATAATTCTAAGAAAAAGCATTAATTTCGTTAGACCTAAGTAGCCTCTGCAAGAAAACTAATGATTTTTCAAGTCTTTGACCGGTCTGCCGAACAGGCAAGTAAGAAAACGTCAAAGATGAGCCTGCCGGCAAGGCAGGGCTTTCGAAGTTTTGAATCCCGATAACTATCCGGGACAAGGAGTTCACTTTCGTGAATGACTGTTTTCAAAACGAGAGAAACGAAGTATTTGGCGTTTTTTTGCAAAGACTAAGGATTAAAAATAAATTATCGCTACTGTAAACTACAATGAAACTATTAGATAAGTACTTAATTACCCGGAACAGATCGGAAAAACTTTGTGACAATCTTTCTGTTGAAGATTATGTTCCTCAGTCAGCAGAATTTGCAAGTCCACCAAAATGGCATCTGGCGCATACAACCTGGTTTTTTGAAGAAATGATCTTAAAAACATTTCTCCCCAATTACTCCACTTTTGATAAGGATTTTAGTTTCCTGTTCAATAGCTATTATAACGCCGTTGGACTACGTCTGGAGCGATCTCAAAGAGGTTTGATCACACGACCAGGAGTACAACGTGTTTATGAATATCGTAAATATGTAGATAAAAATATGAAGGCCTTGCTCAATAGCATGTATTCTGAAGAAATTGAAGAGTTGGCCGTTTTGGGTATTAATCATGAGCAACAACATCAGGAATTATTGATAACTGATTTAAAGTATACCTTTTCACACAATCCAACACATCCGAAATATCAAGAAAGCCCCTGGATTAATGACCACAATGAAGATCTTGGCTGGCAAAAAATGCAGGAAGGAATTTACGAAATAGGACATAATAACGATGGATTTTGTTTTGACAATGAATTAGGAGATCACAAGGTTTTTTTGGATTCTTTTGAAATATCAAAGTCGTTGGTGACCAACGGAGAATATCTAGATTTTATTAAAAATGATGGCTACGAAAATCCCATTTACTGGTTAGATGAAGGATGGGGATGGAAAAAGAACAATAATATATCAAACCCTCTTTACTGGTATAATGTTGATGGTGAATGGTTCTATTATACTCTTGGAGGATTGGTAAAAATAGATTTAGACGCAATTTTGTGCCATATCTCCTTTTATGAGGCAGCTGCATTTTCAGCTTATAAAGGATGTCGGTTAGCTACGGAATTTGAATGGGAAACCGCTTCTAAATACTTCAAATGGGGCAAGCGCTGGGAGTGGACAAATTCTGCCTATTTACCATATCCCGGATTTAAAATTAAGGAAGGAGCTGTAGGAGAATACAATGGTAAGTTTATGATCAATCAAATGGTTTTACGGGGAGCATCGGTAGCGACTTCAAAAGGTCACAGCAGAAAGACCTATAGAAATTTCTTTCACCCTCATATGCAATGGCAATTTTCGGGTATTCGATTGGTGAAATAAATGAAAAAACCGGACTTGAGATATCATATAAATAACCGAATTCTGATCTAAAAAGAGCATAAGAAATGAATAAGAAGAACATTGGTATTTTGGGTTTAGGAAACAGATCGACATTATATTATATTGATGAACTGAATAAAAAATATAATGCACTTTTTAAGGGTTACAGTACCTGTCCTTTTATTTTATACAATATAGATTTTGAGAATGTAAACCCCTTTCTACCCAATCAATTCAACAAATTAAAACCTCTACTATCTCTTTATATAAAAGAGATCAAAAATCTGGGTATTAACTTTTTACTGATTCCAAATATTACATTACACGAGACTATAGATAAAATCTATATAGATCTTGACATTGCTCATCCTGTCCAACTTACTATTGACAAATTAGTGGAGAGGAAACAGAATGAAGCTGTAATTTTTGGTTCTCTTTATACGATGGAGACCGCCTATCTGAAAGATGCTTTTCTTCGAAAAAAAATTGTCCTCGCGGAGCCGAATAGAGAGGATAAGTATTTTATAGATTATTTTCGGAAACAGATCTATCATGAGCAAGAAACTGAAAGAGATATAAGGGAATATCGGAATCTCCTTAAAAGCTATTCAAAAAAATATCCTGTAATAATTGGATGCACCGAGTTATCAATCTATGCTTCAAAAGATCAGGCAAACTTATATGACATGGCTTTACTTCAGATAGAAAGAACCTTATCAATTTTTAATAAGAGATCAAGTGATTAGAAAATACACAAGTAAAGACACCTCATTTATAATAGATATTTGGCAACAGGCTTCTGCCCTTGCCCATCCATTTTTGGATGACAACTTTGTTAAAAAAGTAAAAAAGGACATGAAGGAAATATATCTGCCAAATGCAGAGACCTGGGTTTTTGAAGAAAATAATATTGTCATTGGGTTTATTAGTATGATAGGAAATGAAATTGGTGGGCTGTTTGTACTGCCAAACCGGCATTCGAAAGGAGTCGGAACAAAATTGGTTGATTTTATCGGGGAAATCCATACAGAACTTGAAGTTGAAGTGTTTAAAGATAATAAGATCGGCAGAGCTTTTTATGATAAATATGGTTTTAAAAAGATCAAGGAATTTTTTCATGAAGAAACCAAACAAGATTTAATTAGAATGAAATTCAATAATTAAGCCGGACTATTCAGGTTTTTAGCTTTGCCCAGATGGGAGGCGTCGAAACCTGTATATACAGGTCTCTATTTCTAGGGCCCGCCGGCGTGGCAGGTTTTGGAACGAAGCAGATGTGTAAAGCTAAAAATTAGCAGAGGTTGCCTAAAATGAAAACAATAAATAATGAATAAAATTTATCTTCTTTTAATCCTCTTTTTGGTGAATTGTTCGACCAAAGAATCAGGCAACAAATTTCTATCAGAAAAAGAACGCTGGGACAGTCATGTCTCCAATACAGAAATTATCAGGGATACATTTGGTGTACCTCATATTTATGGCAAAACAGATGCTGATGCTGTTTTTGGCTTACTCTATGCCCAATGTGAAGACGATTTTAATCGCGTAGAACACAATTATATATGGGCAATTGGCAGGCTGGCAGAAGTTGACGGAGAAAAAGCGATCTATAGTGATCTAAGGGCTAGATTGTATATGACAAAGAAAGAAGCTATAGAAAATTATAAGAACAGTCCCCAATGGTTGCAAAAATTATGTTTGGCCTTTGCCGATGGGATCAACTTCTATTTGGATCAACATCCGGAGGTAAAACCAAAATTATTGACCCATTTTGAGCCTTGGATGCCCATGTACTTCAGTGAAGGTTCTATTGGTGGTGATATTGAGAGGGTTTCCACAAGAAAAATTAGAAATTTCTATGAGAAATCAAAAGTCTCACATACTGCTGTTATCCACAATGGCTTGCTTCGACTTGACGACAAGGAACCGCGGGGGTCCAATGGTTTTGCTATTTCGGGCTCAAGAACTGCCTCCGGGAATGCCATGTTGCTAATAAATCCACATACTTCTTTCTATTTTCGAGGAGAGGTACATATGATCAGTGAAGAGGGTCTAAATGCTTATGGAGCAGTAACCTGGGGTCAATTTTTTGTATACCAAGGATTTAATGAGAGTACAGGTTGGATGCATACCTCAACCGGAACCGATATTATTGATGAATTTGAAGAAACAATCGTGAAAAGCAAAAATGGTCTCCATTATAAATATGGCAGCGAATTGAGAAATATTGATTCTATAAAAGTTATTTTAAAATACAAAGCTGATGGTCTTTTAAAGGAACGGTCCTTTATGACCTATAGAACGCACCACGGACCAATCACCCATTCCAATGGTAATAAATGGGTGGCAACAGCCTTGATGTGGAGCCCTGTCAATGCTTTAATACAGTCATTTACCAGATCAAAAAATGAGGGTCATGATGAGTTTCATAAAATGATGGATATTCGCACCAATTCCTCTAACAACACCGTTTACGCTGATGCAGATGGAAATATAGCGTACTACCACGGTAACTTTATACCTCAAAGAGATACGATATTTGATTATACCGAACCGGTAGATGGTAGTGATCCAAGGACAGATTGGAATGGAATACACAAACTGAAAGAGAATATCTTTGTTTTAAATCCGGGAAATGGCTGGATCCAGAACTGTAATTCCACACCCTTCACCAGCGCCGGAATAAACAGTCCCAAAAGAGAGGATTACCCCAATTATATGACTTCCTTTCCGGAAAATTTTAGAGGTATACACGCCATTCCTTTGTTGAACGAAGCAAAAAACCTCACTTTGGATAAATTAATAACACTGGCTTATGACCCTTTTCTTCCCGGTGCCGAGCAATTAATGAAGGGACTCATCAAGGCGTACGATCAAGCACCCGATGAAAATAAGGATTTAAAAAATGAAATTGATCTGCTGAAAAATTGGGACTTTACCGTTTCTAAAACATCTATAGCTATGACGCTAAGTCATTATTACAGAATGACTTATTTTAATTCAGGGAAGATCCCAAAAGGAATTAATTATATGGAGAGAATGTATTATATGAGTTTCGAATCACCTTCTAAGGAACGGCTTGAAATATTTATGGGAGCCATGAAGAAGCTTGAATCTGATTTTGGATCCGGGAAAATCTCATGGGGAGAAATAAACCGATACCAAAGAAATAATGGCGACATCTATCAGATTTTTGACGATGGATTGCCTAGCTTACCAGTTGGTATGGCTTCCGGCTCGTGGGGAGCTTTGGCTTCGTTTGGTACCCGGCGTGGAAAAAACACCAAACGTCAATACGGTGTTGCCGGTAACAGTTTTGTTGCCGTAGTTGAATTTGGAAAAAAGGTAAAAGCAAAATCAATGTTGGCAGGTGGGCAAAGCGGAAATCCAAAATCACCTCATTTTGATGACCAGACGCAACTTTATATAGATGGAATATTTAAGGATGTTGCCTTTTATCGGGAAGATGTAATTAAAGGGACCGAATCGATTTACCATCCCGGAAATGAGAATTAATTTTTTAGACTTATCTTAGTGATTTAAACCAACTTATAAAAGAAGGCATACCATGTTTAATTAATTATTTTAATTATGGATAATATCATATATACATCTAAAAAGAAAACCACGCAACACGAATCTAATATGTTACTCGTATCAAAATTGAGGATCATCCATTTATTGTTCTTATCCTTTAGCCTCTTGATGTTATCGAGTTGCAATTCTGATAAGAAAATTAAGAAAATAAAACAAATTGAGGGTATAAGCGACAATACCATTATGATCATTACAGAAGTAATGGATTTCCAGACTGTTGATACAATTCCCTCCGGTTGGAACACGTTTAAATATATTAACAATTCAGATGAAACTCATTTCTTCCTGTTCGATAAATATCCGGTAGGAAAAACTATTGAAGATATGGAAAAAGAAGTGGCACCTACTTTTCAAAAGGGAATGGATTTGATAAATGAGGGTAAAGCCGAAGAAGGTTTTGCTGCGTTCAACAAGCTTCCTGCATGGTTTTTTGAAGTTGTTTTTTCTGGTGGGTCCGGTCTTCTCTCTCCCGGTCATGCATCGGAAACTACAATAAATCTGGTACCGGGTTATTATATATTAGAATGTTATGTAAAGATGGAGAATGGAAAATTCCACTCGACAATGGGAATGACAAAACCCATTATTGTGACTGCTGATGACAGCGGCAATAAAGCTCCTGATGCCACGGTAAATATTACGCTTTCCAGTACCGATGGTATCATTCTTAATAATCCCATCACCAAAGGAAAGCAAACCTTCGCAGTACACTTTAAAGATCAAATCGTGCATGAAAATTTTGTTGGACATGACATAAACCTTGTTAAACTAGATAAAAACATCAATCTTGAAACATTAGAGAAATGGATGAATTGGGCAGATCCCGAGGGTTTAATTTCACCTGCTCCTCAAGGTTTTATATTTTTAGGAGGTGTTAACGATATGCCGGCAGGAAGTACGGGATATTTTACTTTAACTCTGGAGGCGGGTAATTATGCACTGATATCTGAAGTGCCAAATGCTTCCAGCAAAAAAATGCTGATGAGCTTTACTGTATCAGAATAGCAGTGGTATCATCGGTATAAAAAATATTAAAGTTTGAAAAAAACTAAAAGAAATTTTGAGTATTTTTGAAACAATAATTATCTTTAAAAAGATCAAAAATTAAATTCGTTACTTATGAAAAAATGGCTTATTCCTGTAATCGTTGTCGCGGTTATAGCTTTTGGATTGTATTCCTGGGGAAAAAATTTTTACAACGGTGCAATCGTACTAAAAGAAACTGCTACAAAAACATGGGGAGATGTTGAAAGTAGTTATCAACGTAGAAATGACCTCATTGGCAATCTGGTAAAAACCGTACAAGGTGCAGCCGATTTTGAAAAAAGCACTTTAACCGATGTTATAGAAGCAAGAGCAAAGGCAACCTCAACAACCATAGATGCCAGCAATTTAACTGCAGAAAATATGGCAGCTTTTCAACAGGCGCAAAGTGGACTGAGCGGAGCTCTTTCTAAACTTTTAGTTACGGTTGAAGACTATCCTGAGCTAAAAGCCAATCAAAACTTTCTCGAATTACAATCGCAATTGGAAGGAACGGAAAACAGGATCAATGTAGCCAGAGATCGTTTTAACGAAGCGGTGGCCCCTTATAATAAACATATAAAAACTTTTCCCAATAATGTTTTGGCGGGTTTCTTCAACCTAGAACCAATGAATTATTACAAAGCAGATGCCGGTAGCGAAAATGCACCAGCTGTTGAGTTTGACTTTAATTAAAGATCATGTCTAACATCATTGAAGATTTTTTAACTCCTGATCAGGAACAAGAGATTGTTGAAGCAATTATTCAGGCGGAGAAACAAACCTCCGGAGAAATTCGTGTACATATTGAAAAAACATCAAATGGTGATGTTAATGAACGCGCGCATTCTGTTTTTCATTTGCTGAAAATGGATGAAACAGAACTTCAAAATGGTGTACTGATTTATGTAGCCGTGAATGACAGATCATTTGTTATTTGTGGAGACAGAGGCATCGATAAAGTTGTTCCCGAAAATTTTTGGGCCAAAACAAAAACAGCTATAGAAATTCAATTTAAAAATGGGGATTTCAAAAAAGGAATTATAGAAGGCGTATTAATGGCCGGTGAACAACTAAAACATTTTTTTCCATGGACCGATACGGATAAGAATGAATTAGACAATGAAATCTCCAAAGGCTGATGAAACACTACAGATACATACTGTCTTTGTCCCTATTTTTTATTTACTTCTGTTTTACACAAACTATTACCGCTCAATTTGAAATTCCAAATAAGCCGAAGTTTCAAACGAGTGTATACGATGATTATATCCAGTTACTCGCTCCAGCGGAAAAGAAAGCCTTAGAACAAAAACTGATACAATATTCCGATACCACCTCCACCCAGATCGTTGTTGCTATAATATCATCTACCGATGGGGAAAATATAAATTACCTGGGGGCACAATGGGCCCATAGTTGGGGTATTGGTCAGGCAAAAGAGGATAATGGCGTATTTATTCTTTTGGCAAAAGATGACAGGAAAATAGCGATAAGCACAGGTTATGGCGTAGAACATTTACTTACAGATGCCATGTCAAGGCGTATTATTGAAAGAGATATCATACCTTATTTTAAACAAAATGATTATTACGGCGGACTCAACCGTGGCGCGGATGCAATTTTTGAGGTCCTGACCGGAGAATACCAGGGAAGCAGAAAATCGGAATCAAAAGGATCTTCAGCAATCCCATTCCTTATGATTATTTTTATCATAATCATAGTCATCATTATTTCAAGATCAAAAAATAATCGCGGTGGCAAAGGTGGCCGAAAACGAAACAACAGATCTATCGGCAGTTCCATATTAGACGCTATCATTTTAAGTCATGCAGGCCGAAGAGGATTTGGCGGTGGCTCAGGTGGCTTCGGTGGCAGCTCCGGAGGAGGTTTTGGTGGCGGAGGCTTCGGTGGTGGTTTTGGAGGTGGCGGCTTTGGCGGTGGCGGTGCATCGGGAGGATGGTAAAATTTTATGAGAGCCTACACGCTCTCCATTTTTCCGGACGGTACACATTGCTACCAACTTTTCAAAACAGAGTTTCACTAAAATAAAATTCGTATTTTACAAGTATTAAAAGTGTAGCCATGAAAACAAAACTCCCTACAACGATTGATGAAGTACTTGATGTTTTAGCAATAATAATTCAGGAAACAGAAGAAAACAATGATACTTTAGGATACTTCGCATCAGTCTATCGCAAAGTAACAGTAAAAGTAAAGGAAGAAATTGCAAATAATTATTTTGATGATGGAGAAAGAATGGCGAAACTGGATGTTGTATTTGCAAACAGATATATAGATGCGTATTATGACTTTAAAGAAAATAAAACTATAACACAATCATGGCTGCAAGCCTTTCAGATCTCAACAAATTACTGGCCTATCGTACTCCAACATCTACTTCTGGGGATGAATGCCCATATAAATCTCGATCTGGGGATAGCCGCCGCACATATATCAAAAAATAAAAATATAGATGATTTGGAGGGTGACTTCAACAAAATAAATGAGATCTTATCTTCTCTTGTGGGTGAAATTCAAAACGACTTATCTGAAATCTGGCCGAAACTAAAATGGATACTCTCAAAGGTCGATAGCATGGACGATTTTTTAGTAGATTTTAGTATGAAAATAGCCAGAGATGGCGCGTGGAAGTTCGCAAAAAGTATCGCAAATTTACCAAAAGATCAATTAAGTGCCAGGATAGACCTAAGAGATAAAAAAGTAAGCAAAAAAGTCACTTTAATCATCAGGCCTGAATTATTGGCTAAAATTATTTTTGGAATAATACGAATAAGTGAAAGAGGTTCAGTCACAGAAAAAATTATAAAATTGAAAATTTAAAACCATGAAAAGAACAATAAAAATATTAGTAATCTTAAATTTTATACTATCGATTTCAGGTATAAGTATAGCGCAAGAACAAAATCGGGAATTCTATCAAATTAAAATATATTCCTTAGACACAAACGAGCAGGTTGAATTAACGGATCATTATCTAAAAGAAGCTTTCCTTCCTGCCTTAAAAAAACAAAATATAACTAATATTGGGGTTTTTAAACCAAGGGTGGATACCATTAAAAAAATCTATGTCTTGATTCCGTTTTCTTCCCTGGAACAATTTGAAACTCTGGAGGATAAACTGTCAGAAGACAAAACCTATTTAAGAGATGGGAGCAGTTATTTAAAAGCTTCACATGACAAACCGGCTTATCAAAGAATTGAATCGATATTATTGAAGGCTTTTATAGATATGCCAAAAATGGAACCTTCGATTCTAAATGGGGAACGAAAAGATAGAATATATGAATTGAGAAGTTATGAATCGCCTTCAGAAGCCTATTTTAAAAATAAAGTAGAAATGTTTAATGCAGGTGGTGAAGTGAAACTCTTTAAGCAATTGGAATTCAACGCTGTGTTTTATGGTGAAGTACTATCCGGAGTTAAGATGCCTAACCTGATGTACATGACCACCTTTACTAATCAGGAAAGCAGAGACGCACATTGGAAAAAATTTGGCAATGCCCCGGAATGGAAAGAACTGGTTTCGATGAGCAAATACAATAATAATGTTTCTCATATTGACATTGACTTTCTTTATCCGACGGAATATTCAGATTATTAAATTAAATACTTATAAGTTTTAAAAAATATGAATAACAATAACAGAAGAAGTTTTATAAAAAAATCAGCACTGGGAATAGCAGCACTTCATATTCCCTTTGGAAATAATGCTTTCGCCTACAACATTATTGGAGCAAATGAACGCATCAATGTTGGGGTAATTGGCTGTAACGGAATGGGCTGGTCCAACACCATGTCAATTTTAAAAAATAAAGACATCCAACTAATTGCTATATGCGATGTTGACCAAAATGTGATTGATAAAAGAGTAAAAGAAATTGGTAAAATTTCAAATCATAAAATAACCACATATAAAGATTATAGGGAACTTTTAGACAATAAAGATGTTGATGTTGTAATTATTGGTACCCCGGATCATTGGCATTGTAAAATGATGGTGGATTCCTGTGAAGCAGGTAAACAGGTCTATGTTGAAAAGCCCATCTCAAACACCATTGAAGAATGCCAAATAATGTTAGGCGCGGCAGAGAAGTACAATAGCATTGTCCAGGTAGGACAGTGGCAAAGAAGCGGACCGCATTACAAACAAGCCATTGAACTTGTCCAATCCGGTAAACTCGGTAAGATCCGTCTGGTAAAAGTATGGGCCTATCAAGGATGGATGAAGCCGGTACCGGTTTTAGCAGATACAAAAGCTCCCGAGGGTGTTGACTATAAATTTTGGTTGGGTCCAGCCCCGCTGCGACCTTTCAACAAGAACAGATTCCATTTTAACTTTAGATGGTTTTGGGATTATGCAGGAGGGTTAATGACGGATTGGGGCGTTCACGAAATTGACATCGCTCTTTATGCAATGAATGCAAAGGCACCAAAATCAATTATGGCCAGTGGTGGAAAATTGGCATATCCGGATGATGCTTCAGAAACACCCGATACCTTACAAGCCTTATTTGAGTATGAAAATTTTAATATGTTATGGGAACACGCTACTGGTATAGATTATGGACCATATGAAAAAACAGAGGGAATAGCTTTTATAGGCAACAACGGAACTTTAGTTTTGAATCGAGGCGGTTTTGAAGTATTAGTAGAAAAAGAATCAAAAGGATATAGTGCAAGAGGTAACCATAAAATGGATCCGATAACTGCCGTTAAAAGACCACAGGGTGTTAACTATCTTGATCTCCACACAGCGAATTTTGTTGAGGCGGTGCGAGCAAACAATAAAGCATTGCTCAATACTCCCATCCAGTCAGGGAGTATAGCCGCTATAAATGCTCAGATGGGAAATATAGCCTACAAAACAGGAGATAAGCTCCACTGGGATCCATTGAAAAGCAAATTCATTAATAATAGCAAAGCAAATGATTTAATTAAAGCAAATTATCATAATGGCTGGCAAAAACCAAAAATTTCCTAAGGAATATACAATGGATTTAACAGAAATTGAACACACAATTCTAAATGAAATTTCTAAAACAGAAAGGACCATTAGAGAATTTCAAGAAATGACGAAACCGGTGGCACCGGATGTTGCCATTGGAAGAGTTACCAGAATGGATGCCATCAATAATAAAAGCGTTGCAGAGGCCGGCTTGAGATCGGCCGAAATAAAGTTAAGAAACCTACATCGCGTTTTAAATCAATTAGGCAGTAAAGATTTTGGTCTTTGTTTGAAATGCAATCAACCTATACCCCTGGGTCGTATTTTAATCAGACCGCAAAGCCTCCTTTGCGTTAAATGTGCTGAATAATATGTCACAAATATGCCCCCTGTGTTCCGCTCCAAGCCACATCTTTTACAAGAGTAAGCAACAACTTTTCCATGAATGCAGTAATTGTAAAGGAATCTTTATGGAGAAGAGCTTACGTCTCAAAACAGAAGATGAAAAGTTACGATATGAGACACACAATAATGATGTATTTGATATAAGGTATCAAAATTTTGTATCTCCCATTACAAAGGAAATATTGGATAACTTTTCAGAAGATCATTCAGGTCTCGATTTTGGTGCCGGTACCGGACCTGTAATATCCAAGGTACTTAAAGACAATAACTTTAAGATCAAAGCTTATGATCCTTTCTTTCATAAGAACCCAAAATTTTTAGATGAAAAATATAATTATATTGCATGTTGCGAGGTAATAGAACACTTCTATAATCCAAAAAAAGAATTTAAACTACTAAAGAAAATTCTATTAAAAGGTGGCAGACTTTACTGCATGACTGAAATTTATGATGAGAGTATTGATTTTTCGTCCTGGTATTATAAAAATGACCCAAGCCACGTTTTTATCTATCATAAAAAAACCATTGCCTGGATAAAAAATAAATTCCGTTTTTCCGATGTAAATATAAATGGAAGATTGATCACTTTCTTTAACTAGCCTGTTATAAATGTTAAAATTTAGATGGTGATACAAGATCAAATAGGGAGGAGAATTAAACTTACCAATACAGTTGTATCTGATATTGAGGTTATAATTGATTTTGAAGAATCAAACAGGCAATTTGTATGTTCCTATGAAAAAGAAAAGCACCTGGCATTATTATTAAATAATGATTGTTTGCATTTATCCTTAAGAAGATTGGATAATGACGAGCTGATCGGGCATATGATCTTGTTTGGTTTGGAAGGTCCGAATAAATCTATGGAATTTAGGCGAATCACAGTAAATCAGAAAGGGATGGGGTTTGGTAGAGAGGCACTTCAAATGTTGAAAAAATTATGCTTTAATAAACTTAATTACCACAGATTATGGTTGGATGTATATGATGACAATAGCAGAGCGATAGATCTATATGAATCTGAAGGGTTCATCAAGGAAGGTGTTTTGAGAGAGAACACAAAAACTGGAAAGGGCTATCGTTCTCAAAGAGTTTATGCCATTTTAGAGAACGAATTTCAAGACATCTAAATTAGATATTTATGGAATAACCACGGCATTTTATTAGCTAGTCGACCCTCAAAAACAGCATTAAGCTGCTAAATTTGGGATATTACTTGGGTAAAAATAATCTAACTTTTTCAAATAAGCCCAACTTTCGATTTTGAAAAAGAGCCAAAGAACTTTTTCTTTGAGTTTTACCATCAATTTTCTAAAATTAAATCCTGCTGCAGCCATTTTGAAGTTGACGCTATCGCCTATTTGGCCCTTTAGATAATTTCTCGCTACTCTGTAATCTTGTTTGAGATGTCCTATTATGGGTTCGATGGCGGCTCTTCTTCTAAAGTGTTTTCTCTTTTTTCGTTTTTGATAAGCTGTATCTCTTTTTAGCGGTGGCTTTGGGATATTTATTTTAGTAACCCCTATGGTTTGCTTCCCCCTATAACCCCTATCAACTGTAGCTGTTTTTGGCGTCTTTCCGGTAAGTTCCTCCGTTTGATTAAGAACTTCTTCTAAGGTATGACCATCATAAATATTTGTCTTAAAGGTTAAAGCTCCTACAATAATTCCAGTATTTTGAGTAAGGACAACAGAGGCTTTACATCCATATTCATACCTCTTATGAGCCTTCCCTTTACTCATACAATACACTTCCGGTTCATGTAAACTGTAAATCTTGTTCTTACCATTCTTCTTTTGGGAAAGTATTTTGTTAAAAAATTCCAGTTCCGATTTGTGAGATCCATCAGGCAATTTACGTTCAAGTTCCCTTACCAATCGCCCTGCAATGGTTTTTAATTTACGCTTGGCAGAATTTGCTTTTTTTCTTCGTTTAGGATGATTGCCATTGTAAGTGTCTCTAACCAATTGTTTAGCTGTACGCTTATAACTCCTGCGTAACTTGATGCCCTGATCCTTAGCAATCCTAACACATTTATCTATAATTTTCTTCTGTAATTTTGAATCAGTAGGATAAGTAATATTCTTTTCCTGGGCTGTACTATCAACACTCACATGAGGATCCTTACCATCTTTACCATGCTTATCGATGGAATGTTTAAGTATTTTTTCAATTCCTTCTTCTCCGATTCGTTTTCTAAAGTAAACCAAATCACTTGCTGCACATGGCTGTCCCCATTTTTGATGTGTTTCCCCGGAAAAATATTGAAAATAGCTGTTCATCTCCCAATGTTCTTCCACCAATTTCTCGTCTGACAGATTGTACATTGATTTTAGGATCAGTAAAGAGGTCATCAATCGTATGGAATGTGCAGGTCTCCCCTTATCTGAATAGTGCTTTTCAAATTCTTTTTCAAAATAACTCCAATCAATCTCCTGTGATAATAAATAAAGCTCATGTTTGGGGTTAAGTTGTTCTTTTAAGGATGGGGCTAAAAAATTTAATTGATTTTCAGGTTTCTTTTTTGAACGCATTTGACAAGGTTTAGTCCTCAATATACAAAAACCTTGTCTTTTATGTAAGCTTTTTTAACGATTTATCTCACTTATTGTACTGATATATAACACCTTACATTATTTAATAGGGTCGACTAGCTACTCTTCTAAATTTCTTCAGCCAATGCTTATGACCTCAATTGAGGCTAATGGTCGCATAAAATTTCTATCATATTTCGCAAATAGCTATATTTGTTACATCTGAATCAAGCGAATCAATAACAACTTGTATTATAATGATTGGATACTTTAGAAAAATAAGACAGAAACTAATCAACAGAGGTAATCTCAGTAAATATTTATTTTATGCTATTGGAGAGATCACACTTATTGTAATTGGGATCCTATTGGCGTTGTATTTGGATAATTTAAATACTGAAAAAAAGTTAAGAGCTATTGAGATCAAAATACTCTACGAACTTAATTCCAATCTAAACGGCAGTATTAAGTCATTTGAAAGAGCCATTCAGGCAGAACGGGATTATCTCGAAAATAATTTATTGATTCTCGACTATTTAGACAATAAGAAACCTTATAACCAAAGTCTCGACAAGGCTTTTGGAACTTATTTTTGGACCATCTCCTCCACCCCAATAAAGGGTGGGTATGATTATTTAAAATCTAAAGGCATAGATCTGATTACTAATGATAACCTCCGACAAAGTATCAATTCCATTTTTGAAAATCAGTTCTCCATTCTAAAAGACGAAAATGAGGTCTGGGCAAATAATTTGCAGCAAAACATTTCCTATCCTTATCATGTGGGTCACTTTAGGAACTACTTTCCTGATAAAATTGATCAAGGCAACAATACATATGCCAGACCGAATGACTATAAAGCCTTGATTGAAGATGAAAAATTCAAAAGCATCAATGCAGAAATAATTACCAACAGAAGGTGGAATATGAATAGTTTACAAAAAGTTATTATAAATGTTAAGGATTTAATGACTCAAATTGATAAAGAAATAAGAAAGCTTGAAGATAATTATTGACTTAAAACCTTCTTACAATGGATTTCAGACAAGAATGAGAGACAATAGACATACACTAATTAGTTTTCGAAGCATAAGCCCCTGTCAATTGTGATTGGAGTTCAGGAGCTAGATTGGTCCAAGAGAACTTTCCGTTCGTTACGGGAAACCCTGCCATTCCATTCCGTGCGACAGATTTACCGGCAAGGTGGCTCGATTAACTCAATAAAAGGAAATTATTTTTAGATCCTCATGCATGAAAAATCTCCTTTTTGATCGCAAAATAATTAATTCTAAAATAAAATAGTAATACTTATAAATTTATAGTACATTTGCAGCTTATTATTATTAAAATACAATGAAAAAAGGTACAGTAAAATTTTTCAATGATTCCAAAGGATTTGGATTCATTATTGAAGAAGGTTCAAACAATGAATACTTCGTGCATGTTTCTGGTCTTATTGACGAGATACAAGAAAACGACTCAGTAGAGTTTGAACTTAAAGAAGGTAAAAAAGGTTTAAATGCAGTAAACGTTAAAGTACTTTAACG
>Ga0164313_10002451_pt1 | contig 16631 bp, 14 predicted proteins | sample GuaBasSedimGuay4_FD_113735 | JGI IMG/M metagenome (GOLD analysis project Ga0164313, IMG submission 113735) | Subseafloor sediment microbial communities from Guaymas Basin, Gulf of California, Mexico - Guay4, Core 4569-4, 0-3 cm | ecosystem: Environmental > Aquatic > Marine > Hydrothermal vents...
ACTGTTATTTTGAATGCTACAATGCTATAATGCTATAATGCTACAATGCTACAATGCTATAATGCTACAATGCTATAATGCTATAATGCGATAATAAGTAAATGAGTAAGATGTCTGCAATATCTTCATTCTTCAAGTTTCTGCCTTTCATAATCCTCCTTCGTATCTATATCTTTCAATATACTTGATGTGTTTACCTCAACCTCAAGAATATCTTCAGGATTTTCAATAATTAATTGGCGTAATCCTTTTTGTGGGTTAAGCTTTTTTACATCTGGCTTAAAGCTTATATCAATTAATACCGGATGGCCACGCTTTCCTTTATATACAGGCAATACAATTCTTTTAGCATTGCTGTTATATGCTGCAATTATTTGATTTATTATTTCCGTTTTAACCATCGGCTGATCCCCCAACAGGAGCATCATCGCCTGAGCATGTTCCGGAACGGATCTGATGCCTGTTTGAACAGAAGAAAGCATGCCGGATTTATAATCATCGTTAATTACTACGTCTATTGCAAACTGGCTTAATTTCGTTCGAATTTCAGGCCCGTGACTTCCGGTTACAACCAGTACATGGTCTGCTTTTGAATGTAATGCTTTGTCAACCACGGTTTCTATGATGGTTTTATCCTCATAGGGTAGAAGCATTTTTTGTTCGCCCATTCTTTTTGACTCGCCAGCTGCTAAAATCACAATTGATACACCTCTTTTTTTCTTTGATTTCATTTTGGAAACCTCAATCAATTCAGCAGCAATGCTAATGGCTATTTCTTGTACGCTTTCAGATCCAATATCCAATCCTATAGGTGCATATATTTTATCAAGTTCTTCTTTGGTGGCCCAATTGTTTTTAATGAACTTATCCTTAATGAGCCTGGTCTTACGCCTGCTACCAATCATTCCTATGTAGGCGGCTCCGGAGTGAAGACATTGCTTTAGTGCGGTCGCATCATTTAAGTGCCCTTGTGTAACAATTACTATAAACGTGTTTTTATCAATTGATACCTGATCAAAAGCATTGTCAATATTTCCACTAATAACCGTAAAGGCATCCGGTAAATGTTGCTTATCAGCAAATTCAGGCCTGTCGTCAATTACTGTTATTTCAAAGTCAATCAAACCGGCAATATGGCACAGAGCTTTCCCAACATGTCCTCCACCTATTATCAGGAGTTTCTTAACGGGAAAAACAGGCTCAATATAGTATGTCTTTGCCGGATCGCTTTTGTTGTCATCTATTAATAAGCGTTCTCTTGTTTCCAGTACAGACCAAATATTCTTCGTCCCTAATTTTTCATTGATTTCTTTTGGGATATCATCCCCTTTCTCTAACCAGTAACGCTCAATTGCAATTTCTTTGTCATTTGAAGTTTCTATGCACGTTATGAGTAAACCACAGTTATTTTTTGATAGAGAATCAATCAGTCTAATTAATACAGGTTCATGAACTAATGGCTGAGCATCAAGTAATACAGTAGCCATTCCACCACAAATGGCCCCTTCCTCATCTGCAATGTCTGCATCCATATCAAATTTTAGGAGTGCTGATTTACCTGTGATTGAAGCTAAGGATGCTTGTTTGATGACCTCACCTTCAAGAATACCGCCACCAATGGTGCCATACAACAATCCCGTTTCAGTGATCAATGCACTGGCTCCTGTAACCTGTGGAGTAGAACCCCCGGTTTTAATGATTGTGGCTAAAACCGGTTTTCCTTTTTTGCCTTGCTTTACTAAATATGAATAAACCTGCATTGTTCAAATTAAAGAATATTTAATCCGAATTTTTGAAAGACATCAATGATATTAATCAATTGATCTTTTTGTAAGATACAAATTTTTACAAATAATACATGAAAATTCCATAGGTGTTTATTACATCAGTGCCGGGCCAAAAGGCATAGTTTAGTTTACACGTTAGATTCAAATGCCTCCTGTTCTTGGATTGAAGAGGAACCGGCTATAGATATTTAAAATGGAAAGCACTTATTACGCAACCCCACATTACATTGTTATTGTTACTCGGGTCACAATAAACAAAGCGCAAAACATCAACTGGCCGTTATGATTTAATGCGCCATTAGTCACAATATAAATGCATAATCACCGGCATGATTACCTTTGGCTATGCATGACCGCACACGCTCCATTCTTCTTAATATATGATTTAATATAAATTAACACTTTGTATTTTATACTCAAATAGACTTTGTATTTAAAGATTTAGGCATGTAATTTATAAAGACAAAAGGGCAAATCGCAATTTAATATGCCATAAGTCACAATAAAATATATATTTAACTCAAATAAGTCAATAATAATTTGGATTTAAACAAAATACTATTTAAGTTACATATGAGTCATATTGTGAAATAATACACGTATAAATAATGCTTAATTATTTCATTTTAATGGGAAATAGGAATAATATCATATTTAATCCACTAATTATGGTGGATATAGTTAGTTGCCAGGGTAATACAAACAATCAACCAGGCAAACGGAGGACTACCATCATGGTAGATCATTTACTTTTCTTACTGAGTCTTCAAACTGAAACGAAAGCAATACAACTAAATTTTTTGGAGGAAATTTTATATGGAGTACAATCCACAAATTATCGCATTTCTCTGTAAATGGTGTTCCTATACCGGGGCTGATCTGGCCGGAACATCAAGAATGGAGTATGAACCCAACGTACGTGCCATCAGGGTAATGTGCTCGGGCCGAATAGAACCTACATTTGTGCTTAAGGCATTTCGCCAGGGTGCAGATGGGGTACTCATTTGCGGGTGCCACCCTGGTGACTGCCATTACCAGGAAGGTAATTATCGTTGTCTTCGCAGATTCCATTTATTGCAAAAGTATATCAAGCAAATGGGTATCGAGCCCGAACGTTTGAAACTGGAATGGATCAGTGCAAGCGAAGGGAAGCAATATGCTGAGCTGATCAACAGCTTTACCAGGACTATATCAGAGCTGGGGCCCTGCCAGGTAAAAAAAACCATGGATGTATTAGCGTAATTAAAAAAATCTGAACATGGAAGAACAAAAACCTAAACTTAAAATGGCCGTTTACTGGGGATCTGCCTGTGGTGGGTGCTGTGTTTCGGTGCTCGATGTGCATGAAACTATTCTGGATATCGTTGCCGCTGCCGATCTGGTTTTCTGGCCGATCGCCCTGGATTTCAAATATCAGGATGTGAAGGATATGCCCGATGGCCATATAGATCTGACCCTTTATAATGGAGCTGTGAGGAATAGCGTAAACGAAAGTATGGCGTAATTGCTCCGAAAAAAAAGTAAAATTCTGGTTGCTTATGGTAGTTGTGCTCATATGGGTGGTATTCCTGGTTTAGCCAATTTTTCAACGAAGGAAGATCTTCTGAACAGAGTGTTTGAAGAAACAGAATCTACTGTGAACACCGAAGGCATCCGGCCTCAACCCCAATACCAGGTAGAGGAAGGGGTGCTTGAACTTCCGGAGTTTTATAATGATGTACGAACGCTCGCTGATGTGACAGATGTAGATTATTTTATGCCGGGATGTCCGCCTCAATCTGAAAGGCTGGTCGAAGTATTTACAGCCATCGTTTCAGGTGCAGAACTACCACCAAAGGGATCTGTAATCGGCGCAGGTGATAAAGCCCAATGTGATGAATGTATCAGGGAAAAAAGTGAAGATAAGAAGATCACTAAATTTTATCGTCCCTGGGAGGTAATTGATGATGGGAAAACATGCTTTATGGAACAGGGCATATTGTGTATGGGGCCTACCACACGTACAGGTTGCGAATACCGATGTATAAAAGGTAACGCGGCCTGCCGTGGTTGTTATGGCCCAACTCCCGATGTTACTGATTCGGGTGCAAAAATGATGTCGGCAATAGCCAGTATTATTGATGAAAAAGAACCGTCGGCTATAGATATGGTTCTTGAAGATCTTGTCGATCCGGCGGGGTTCTTTTATCGTTATAGTCTTCCTACAGCATATATTAGAAGAACAATGTCATGAAAAGAATAACAATTGATCCGATAACGAGGCTGGAAGGTCATGGCAAGATTGAGATTTTCCTGAATGATGATGGCGGAGTTAAAAATGTTTATTTCCAGATACCGGAACTCAGGGGATTTGAAAAATTTTGTGAAGGAAGGCCAGTAGAGGAACTTCCATTAATTGTAACCAAAATATGTGGTGTATGCCCGGGTTGCCATCACATGGCTGCGGGGAAAGCTGTAGATGCCGTTTATGGTGTCACACCCACACCCACAGCCACAAAATTGAGAGATCTGTTCTATATGGCTCACTTTATTCATAGCCATATCACTCATTTTTACTTCCTGGCTGCGCCAGACTTTGTGGTTGGCCCGGCTGCTCCCAAAGGCGAGAGAAATATTCTGGGTGTGATAGGGAAAGTAGGTGTGGATATCGGTAAGGAAGTGATTAAACAGCGCCGCTTTGCACAGGAAATCCAGGCATTACTTGGAGGCCACCAGACGCAGGTTATGATGAATCTTCCTGGTGGAGTGAGAAAGGGAATGACTGAAGAAGAGCGCGACGATATCGTTGAAAAAGCCAAAGGGTTTGTAGAATTTGGGAAATTTTCTCTAAAGATATTTGAAGATGTAGTCCTGGCAAACAAGGAGTATGTAGATATCATTCTTAATGGTCCATATAATCTGAAGCTTCACTCTATGGGTTTGGTTGATGACCAGAATATGGTAAACTTTTATGATGGTAAGATCAGGGTGGTCGATACGGTAGGAGCAGAGTTATACAAATATGATGCTGCCGACTATCGGGAATATGTGGAGGAACGTGTAGAACCATGGAGCTACCTTAAATTTCCTTATCTCAAAAAAATCGGATGGAAGGGATTTGTTGATGGACAGGATTCCGGTGTCTATCATGCCACGCCATTGTCCAGGCTCAATGCCGCTGACGGTATGGCTACTCCTTTGGCCCATAAAGAATATGAACGTATGTATAGCATATTGGGAGGAAAGCCAGTACATGCTACACTGGCTATGCACTGGGCAAGGCTGATCGAGTTGCTTTATTCTGCCGAACATTGCCTCGAACTAGCTCAGGATCCGGATATAGTAGGTAAAGAATTGCGAACACCTATTAAATCTATTGTAGGGGAGGGGGTTGGAACCGTTGAAGCTCAACGAGGTACCCTTACACACCATTACTGGACCGACGAGAAAGGAATTGTAAGCAAAGTCAATATTATCGTGGGCACTACTAACAATAATGCTGCGATAAACATGTCTATCAAGAAAGCTGCCGAGGGCCTTATCAAAAAAGGTGTTGAGGTGTCTGATGGTATCCTGAACATGATCGAAATGGCCTTCAGGGCCTACGATCCTTGTTTCTCATGTGCTACTCACAGTCTGCCGGGTGAGATGCCCCTGATTGTCGAAATTAAGGAAGCAGATGGGAAATTACTACAGCGAATCACTAGAAATTAATTGTGTTAACAGAACAATTATAAAACAAATAAATTATGCGTACGGGAGTTTTTTTCTGCCAGTCGGATGACCAATGGGATTCAAAAATTGATGCCATTGCAAAATATTCCGCAAACCTTCCGGAAGTAGAGACAGTACAAAACATGGGTGTAAATCCCCGACTCAATATTGAAAACCTGAGTGAACAAATCAAATCCAGGAATCTTGAGCGGGTGGTAATTGCAGGAGATATGCCGGGTTATTATAAACCTGCTTTTACTAAAGCCATGGCCTCAACAGGAGGAAATGTTGATGAAGTACGTCTTGCATCCTTCCAGGAACACGGAGCTACTAATGGAAATACTTTAGATCGGGCCAAGGCTATAGTGGCCTGCGCAACCTTCGGTGTTCCATTTTCCCTTGCGGCTGTGCCGGGAGGGAATCCGGTAAATCCTTCTACAATGGTAATCGGAGCCGGCATTGCAGGCATACAAGCTTCTCTGGAAATTGCTAATGCAGGCAAACAGGTTTACCTTGTTGAACAGACCGGGACGATTGGAGGTCACATGGCTATGTTTGATAAAACATTTCCCACATTGGATTGTGCGGCTTGTATTCTCACGCCAAAGATGGTTGATGTCGGGCAGCATGACATGATCGATCTGATGACAAAGTCAAAAGTAATTTCTGTGTCTGGAAAACCAGGAGCTTTCAAAGTGAAAATCAAGCGGAAAGCTCTCCGTGTCGACATAAAGGCTTGTGTGGCTTGCAACCTTTGTTCGGATGCCTGTCCCGTAAAAGTTGAAAGTGAATTTGACGCAGGTATCTCGGTCAGAAAAGCTATTTATATACCATTTCCACAGGCTGTACCTAATGCCTACCTGATTGATGAAGAACATTGCAGATACGTATTGACTGATGGGGAAAAATGTGGTGTTTGTGTCAGGAAGTGTCCTAAAGATTGCATTTATCTTGATGAAGAGGATAAAACTGTCGATATCGAGGTCGGAAATATTATCCTGGCAACAGGTTATGATTTACTTGATGTTGGAAAAATAGATCAGTACGGATATGGAAAGTATCCAAATGTGGTCACTTCACTTGAATTTGAAAGACTGACCAATGCCTCAGGATCGACTGACGGAAGGATAGTCACCAAAACCAAGAAGTACAACAGAAAGAAGAAGGAAGACGAATGGGTCTTTTCTTCTGAGGGTCTACCCCCAAGAAATGTTGCTATCATTCACTGCGTAGGGTCAAGAAATAAAAAGTACAATGCCTACTGTTCGCGTGTTTGCTGCATGTATTCCCTCAAATTTGCACATTTGATTAAGGAAAAGATCCCTGGAGCAAATGTATATGAGTTTTATATCGATATGCGGGCCTTTGGCAAGGGATATGAAGAATTTGCAGACCGCATCAAACAGGAGGGCACTTTTGTGATCCGGGGTCATTCGGCTCATGTAGAAATGAAAGGTGATCAAATGGTGGTTCGTGGAGAAGATATTTTTAATGATAAGCTGGTCGAGTTTGATGTGGATATGGTAGTTCTGGCAGTTGGGCTAATCCCCTCTCCCGGAACGGAGGAACTAAGCAGGATTCTGGGAGTTAAGAGAGATGTCAACGGCTGGTTCTCGGAACTTGACTATAATGGTAATCCTACGGATACCGATAGAGGAGGAATCTATGTAGCAGGTATGTGCCAGGCACCAAAGGATATTCCTGACACAGTGGCGCAAGCCTCAGCAGTAGCTGCCGGAGTATTGGGCAGTTTAACGAGTGGGAAGGGAGTTGGCAATATGAGCAGCCTTCCGCTTAGTGAAATCGAAGCAAGGGCCAAAACTATTCACACAATATAAGGATACAATTATGGCAATCAGAGTAAATCCAGGTTTTATAGACGTCTTAGACCGTTTCGGCGCTGAGGATGTACAATTATGTTATCAGTGTGGCGATTGTTCAACTGTTTGTCCGCATGCAGATGATATTTTCAAATTTCCGAGAAAGTCAATGCGGTTGATGCAGATGGGGCTTGAGAAACGGTTGGAAACTACATTAGAACCCTGGCTATGCTATTATTGCGGCCAGTGTTCAGAACAATGTCCACGGGAAGCAGACCCGGGAGAAACCATGATGAGTCTTCGCCGTTGGTTGATTTCCAGGTATGATTTTACCGGAATCGCAAAGCAATTCTTTAAATCAAAGGCGGTAGAAATATCAGCAATAGTTATAGTTGCCTTATTAACCGCAGCATTTTTGCTAAATTATGGTTTCACGAATGGCAGTATGAATATTTACGATGGGGAAGGAGCTTTCCTGCCAAGTTCATTTATTCATACTTTTGACCTTATTATTGGATCTATTATGATATTCATTCTACTGATTAATGCAGTACGAATGTGGTATTTTATTATGATCAGGGGAATGGACATTCCAGTTCCCTGGTGGCTCTATTTAAAAGAAATTTTCGAACTTCCATGGCATTTTTTCACTCAGAAAAGATATGCAGAGTGTGAGAGCAAAAATGAAAATTATATTTATATGCCATGGATACTCCACCTTGGTCTTATGCTTGGGTATGTTACTATGTTGCTGTTGGTAATGGTGTTCCTTGAGCAACTGCAGGCAGGACCCGAAATTAAATGGACAGTACATATTTTCGGATACCTGGCTACTATCGGGCTGTTGGCAGGCACTGTATATTTTATCAGGAGTCGTTTTAAGAAAAACTATATTCAATATAAGAAGTCGCATAGCACCGACTGGGTGTTTGTAGTAATGTTGTTTATTATCGTTTTAACCGGTATTGCGCAACACATTTTTCATAGAACCGGATTATATGAATATGCCAACATTACTTATGTTATCCATTTAATGGCTGTTACACCATGGTTGCTCAGAATGCCATTTAGCAAATGGGCACATATGGCATACAGGCCTCTGGCCATGTATTTCGCAGCTATTCAGAGAGCGGCTTATGCACGTCAGGAAGCTATTATAGATGCTCATCCGGTTACAATAAAATAGGGTCTGTCCATAATGTCCACTTTCGGCGTTATGCTCGTCAAAAAAAAGCTCGATTACCTCAGTAAACTCTGCTTTTTTTGACTTCACAAGCCTTGACAATGAACATTAAGATCCAGACCCGAACCCAGACTTTATAGACAGAATTTAAATAGTATGGAAACCATGAAAGATTTAAGAATTGGCGTTTATGTTTGCAATTGTGGAACTAATATTGCAAAAATAATTGATACCGATGCTGTTGCTAAATTCGCTGAAAAGCTACCTAATGTTGCATTGGTCAAATGCTATAAGTATATGTGTTCCAATCCGGGGCAGGAAATGATTGCCAAGGATATAAAGGAAAATAATCTGGATCGTGTGGTAGTAGCTGCTTGTAGCCCTAATATGCATGAGCGAACTTTTCGCCATGCTTTACGGATGGCCGGACTTAACCAATACCTTCTTGACATAGCCAATATCCGTGAGCAATGCAGCTGGGTTCATAAGGACAGGAAAGAGGCCACCAAAAAAGCAATGGCTCTGGTACATGGCGCGGTATTACGGGTTGAAAAGCATGAGGCTCTTGAAAGTATAGATGCCGATATGAATCCTAATGCACTCGTAATAGGAGGAGGGATAGCCGGTATGACCGCGGCCCTTGAACTAGCCGATGCTGGTAATTTAGTGTATCTGGTTGAAAAGAGTGATCATCTGGGTGGTAATGTAGCCAGAGTTGATATCACAGCACCATATTATTATTCTGCACGTGACCTGCTGACTGACCGAATTACACGTACTATGACTCATAAAAAAATTCAGGTACATATGCAGTCAAAAGTGACTGAACTATCAGGATTTGTTGGTAATTTCTCAGCCAGTATATTACATCAAAACGGTAAGCCGGAATCAGAAATTGAACCTGAAGAAATAGAAATTGGTAATGTGGCTGTATGTACGGGCTATAAAGAATTTGATGCAAAAAGGGTAACCCACTATGGTTATGGTAAAATGCCGAATGTAATTACGTCATTCGAACTGGAAAAGATGCTCCGTGCCGGCAAGGTGGAAACAAAAGAGGGTAAAATACCAAAATATGTAGCCATCATACACTGTGTGGGAAGCCGGAATAAGGAATTTCATGCCTATTGCTCACGGGTTTGTTGTATGACGGCTTTAAAATATTCTCATGAAATAAAATCTGCCATTCCTGAGTGTTACATATCAGATGTATATATCGATATGCATGCATTTGGTAAAGGCCATGAAGATTTTTACGAGCAATCTTCTAAGGCTAAAACTTTATTTCTGATGTATGATAAGGAGGACAGGCCTGTCATTCATATGGCCGATCCGAAAGATGATTGTGAGATGCTAATCGAGGTGAATGAAAAATTATCCGGTGAACATATTGAGATCCCTGCTGATCTAATCGTTCTTATGGTGGGTATGGAGGCTCGAGATGACGCTCATGAAGTAGCTCACCTTGTGGGTATCAGCCAGGATAAAGAAGGTTGGTTTATAGAAAGCCACCCAAAACTCGAACCTGTTGCCACCACAACCGATGGCGTGTTTATAGCTGGAACATGCGTAGCTCCAAAAGATATACCGGATTCGGTAGCACAGGCCAGGGCTGCAGCTGCCCGCATCCTTGCCAGGATAGCAAAAGGCAAGATTGAGATAGATGCCATTTATTCCGAGGTAAACGAAGATTTGTGCAGCGGATGTCGATTCTGTAATGATCTTTGTCCCTATAATGCCATTGAATACATTGAGGATGAAAAAGGAGGGCATAGCCATGTGATCAGCGCCCTCTGCAAAGCATGTGGTGTTTGTGTGGCTGCATGCCCGTCATCAGCTATCAAAGGACGACATTTCACTGATGGTCAGGTACTTGCCCAGATAGATGGATTGTTTAGTAAAGTTGAATATGAATTAGTAGAACCAGCAAAGTAGAAAAGCCGGAACTAAGAGCTAATTGGGTTAAAAAAGGCAAACTGAAAGAATATTCTATAGTGAAAGAATAAGTCCGCTCAGACTAAACGCCTGAGCAGGCTTGTATCTTGTTGATACTTGATCAACAGTCCAAATTCAGTTTATTCTTTAATAATTTCGATTGGAAACGGCTTCATAATAGCAGCAGCTACTTTAGGCGTATTACTTTCAGCTTTTTTTGGATTTTCTTCAATCGTTTTTTGCCCAACGCTTTGCCAGATCATTTTTTTCGCGGCTTTATCAAAAACATCGACAACAAGAGTGCCTTCCAAATAGTCATTTTCACTGTAGGTGGTAGTGGAAGATCCCATTCCCATTCCCATTCCATAGCCACCTCCATAGCCACCATACCAACCCCCTCCACCATATCCATAGCCACCGGTTCCGTAATGATTGGTGTAGGCTGTGGTACTCGTTTTCTTATCGACTACAATGTAAAGCGAAACAACCATGTCGCCATTACCTTCTGCATATTTCAAGCCTCGCTTAGCGAACTCAGTTGCAAAAGCTTTTTCGATTCGTTCTTTCTGAAATCTATTGAGGATCTTATCGCTCTCCTCTGTCCATCCATAATACTCATATGTTTTATATTTTGTAAAATCAGCCTCTTTGTCAAAATCTGATGTTACCTTAATACTAGAGCATGATCCGATAAAAATAATGCTGAGGAGCCAGATACTATTTAGATACTTCATAATTAATGTAATTGATAATTGAAATAATGTTTAAAATCTATTTTAAATTTAACTCAAATATCCATCACTTGTTTGGTTTTTTATGAATTATTTACTTTTCTTTCATGTATAGTTGGGCCCTAATTAAAAAAAGTTATGCCTTATATTTTATATTTTCTTGCCATCGTACTCTTTTTTTACAATGGCAACTCTTCGACACTTGAATTAAATCCGGAGGAGTTTGGCTCTCTTCCTGTGGATACAATTAAATACCCGCCATGTGATGAGGATGAGATACCCCACTACAATGCTTACAGAGTTACTACCGCACCCCACATAGACGGCCGGCTGGATGAACATATCTGGCAGGTTGCACCACATTCACCCAACTTCCGGGATATGGTTTCCGGAGAGGGGGCCATACACGATACAAAAACTGCCGTTCTGTGGGATGATGAGTATCTATATATAGCCTACTGGATAGAAGAACCAAACCTGCAAGCTACTATAACAGAACGAGATGGGCTGATCTACCAAAATAATGATGTAGAGCTATTCATTGCCGGATCAGATGCTTATTATGAATTTGAGATCAATACTTTTGGAACTATATACGAAGTGTTTTTTATTTGGGAGAAATCGTATAAAAGTGGTGGGTATGATACCATTGCAGAATTTAGTCTCAATCAAGAGGGTAGGAGACCTTTTAATGGAGTGGGCTACAAACCTCATCCGCGAGGCCTGCGAATCGGTTATTGGAATTGGGATTTTGAAGGATTGAAAAGCGCCGTTTCCATTGATGGCACAGTCAATGATGATAAGGATCGTGACCGGGGTTGGACAGTGGAACTGGCCCTGCCATGGTCAGGTATGTCAGCGCTGGCCATGGGTGATGATAGGAGTCTTCCACCCAGGGATCAGGATATTTGGCGTATGGATTTCTCCCGGTTTAATCAGTATAAAGAGGCACAACCAGCCAACGATTCCGGGGGTTGGGTCTGGAGCCCACATGGTGTTTTTGATTCACATGTGCCGGAATGCTTTACATATATCCATTTTTCCACAGAAAATGTCAGCGCCATAGAAAGAAAAACACCGAATCAAAAAAAATAGTACAATACATTATGGGCTAACCTAATAAGATTAGAGTTTATCAAACTCATTTCGAAATGAATCAAACATGCTGGAAATGATTTGTTTGGGATCTCCATCTGAAAGGCTTTCAAAAGAAATGTATCCCTGATATCCGTCATCCTTTAATATTGAGGCGATCTTTTTCATATCTACAGGTGTTTTATTGCCATTTGGATAGACATATTCTTTGATAAACCAATAATTTGCAAAAGGAGCCAGCTTTTGAATTTCATGATATGGATTTTCAGCATGGAGACTGCCAATATCCAGAATTAACCTAAACCATTCAGAATCGACTCTTTTCAGCATGTCAATGATCTCATCACTCCGGTATAAAAAATCATTGTGATGTTGAAGACCAATTAAGACGCCTATTTCTTCAGCATACCCGGCACAAATTCTGAACTCATCAAGAAGCCAATCTTTTACTTCATTTTTCGTGTATCCATCATACTTGTGTGTTCCGGCAAAAATGCGCATAATTGATGCCCCCAATTTGGACGAAACCATCAACCATTGCTTAATCATGTCTCTGTCTGCTTTGCGTGATTGTGCGTCCGGATTTACAAAGTCATTCCTTATGCCTGTCCATGAAATATTCAATCCAAGTTCCAGTGCCTTTCGTTTTATCTGAAATAGCTCATTGTTTGTGGGTAGCTCAGGATAAGAAGGAAAGTAATATCCAGTTAAATCAACAGCATCCAGGCCAATACCGGCGGCAAATTCCATCATGTCATAAAATGTCATTTCGCCACTTCTAAGTATGGAATTGAAAGAGTAAGCATTGACGCTGTATTGCAATCTACTAGTATGGCTTTTAGATACATTTTGCGCCCAATTCAGATTTCGTGCATTTATTAAAAACGGTGTAGAGGCGAGAACACCCAATAATTTTCTTCTTTTCTTATCCATTTTAATTTTGTCTAACTCGTATGGCTTTTCGGTGCCGCCCCGTTTTTTTTGTGGTTGCTGGTCTCCACATTTTATTTTTTATCGGCGCTCGTGTCTATCCGCGTAAGTTTTAATGTTTACTAAATATAACGAAGTAGTTTAGAAAAAGGAAGGAGTAATCATAAATCACAAAAACGAGGAGCAGGGTAGGTGGGGGAGATTAAGGTGACATCACAGGAAGGAAGCATTAACCTTGCAGTCATTAGTGCTTCTATTAAAAAAAGTTCCCAAATTGAGAATTATTTATTATATTTACATCCATTAATTATTATAATGGAAAGAATATTTGCAAAAAGTACGTTGAGGACTTATTGGAAAAAACATTCTGATTCGGAACAGTATTTAAAGACCTGGTACGATACAGCAATGAGTTCGGAATGGAGAACCCCAAATGATGTTAAACAGACTTATATAAATGCCAGTAATCTTAAAGATAACAGGATTGTTTTTAATATTAAAGGAAATTCATACCGACTTGTGGCAAAATTTAATTTTGAAAAACGATGGTTTTTTATCCGTTTTATAGGGACGCATGGTGAGTATGATAAAATTGATGTAAACACAGTTTAAAATATACAGACATGAATATTGGGCCAATTAAAACAGAAACAGATTATAAAAAGGCGTTAAAAAGACTTGAAGTAATTTTTGATGCAGTAACAGGTACACCAGCAAGTGATGAAGCAGATGTACTCGCTTTAATAATCGATGATTATGAAACAAGACATTATCCAATTGAGGCACCAGACCCAATTGAAGCAATAAAAATCAGAATGGAAGAAATGAGCCTAAAACAAATAGATTTAGTTGATGAAATTGGCGGGAAAAGCAGAGTTTCTGAAATACTTAACCGTAAACGCAAATTAACTGTTGACATGATTCGCAAATTGACATTGAAACTGAATCTTTCACCTGGGCTTTTAATTAGTGATTATCAGCTTGTTAGATAATTTGGAATGAAACTCCCTTAAAAGTCATCCTGAAACTGTCCTAGTGTGGGCCGTGTGTGTTGGCGCAGGGTTCAGGATCTCAAAATTAACAGATCTCTATGATTGATAATAATTTAAAACGAAAAGACCTTGCTGAATTATTACATGTTTCCAAAATTCATCTTTCAGAACCAAAAAGTGAGTTAGTATGTTGATGCCATATCTCATAACATACTGATTACATATTGATTAGATTAATATTACTAATGTAGAAGTTTAATTGATTACAAAAACAAGAAAGGATATATGTCATTTTTTCAAAATTCAGTATTGAATAAATACCTGAAGGCACAGAATGAAAAAACTGTAAAAACTGCTTATGAGCAATTTTCAGCATACTTTCATGATCCTGTAAGACAACAGAATATCCGGGAAGCCAAAGAAGAACAATTTCAGGAAGGATTTTTGCGTGAGTTATTTGTGAAAATACTCGGTTACACACTAAACCCGGAACCTGATTACAATCTAACCACAGAACTGAAAAATGAAAAAGGGGCGAAAAAAGTAGATGGCGCAATTTTGCAAGATGGAAAGGCACTTGGAGTTATTGAACTGAAAGGAACCGACACTAAAGATCTTGACAAGATCAATTCACAGGCCTTCAATTATAAAAATAATCAATCTGCTTGTGTATATGTTATTACTTCCAATTTTGAAAAGCTTCGTTTTTTCATTCATAATGCTGTAGAACATATTGAATTCAACCTTTTTATGCTGACTCAGGATGAATTTAAGGTGCTTTGGTTGTGTTTAAATGCAGACAATTTATTGAGTGGCATTCCACAGAAAGTCAAGGAAGAGAGCTTGCTGGCCGAGGAAAACATTACCAAACAGCTGTATAAGGATTACTCAACCTTTAAAACGGACTTGTGGCAGAACATGGTCAAAAACCATCCCCATGATGACAAGTTAATGTTGTTTAAGAAAACACAAAAACTACTTGATCGCTTCCTTTTCATCTTTTTTGCAGAAGATAGCGGTCTACTTCCGCCAAATTCCATTTCAAGAGTTGTAAATCGGTGGAACATTTTAAAAGAGGAAGACGCTTATAAGCCATTGTACGTCATCTTTAAGCAGTATTTCGGATATATTAATACCGGTCGAAAGGGTAGGAGCAGCCAGGATGATATTTTTGCATATAACGGTGGTTTGTTCCTGGCAGACTTTATTTTGGACAGCATCATTTTGGATGATGAAGTTTTACATCCGCATGTAATGAAATTGACTGCTTATGATTTCCAAAGTGAAGTTAATGTAAACATACTGGGGCACATTTTTGAAAACTCATTGAACGAGATTGAAAATGTCACCGCACGACTGACAGGGGAAGAGATCGATAAGAGCAAGACCAAGCGAAAAAAGGACGGTGTTTACTACACTCCAAAATACATCACCAAATATATAGTTGACAATACCGTAGGTAAACTGTGCAAAGAAAAGAAAGTTGAGTTGGGTATTGTTGATGATGAATATGCCAAGGGTAGGAGAGGACGAAAAAAGGATACTATTAAGCGATTGGACAGCAGCCTGCAAGCCTATCGGGAGTGGTTGTTGGATGTTACTATTTGTGATCCGGCTTGTGGTAGTGGCGCTTTTTTAAATCAGGCATTGGAATTTTTAATAGTAGAACATGCCTATATCGATGAATTGCAAGCCCAGCTGTTTGGAGAAAGCATTGTGTTTCAGGATGTGAGCAACCACATACTGGAAAAAAACATTTATGGTGTTGACATAAACGATGAAAGTGTGGAGATCGCCAAACTTTCGTTATGGTTACGTACGGCACAAAGAGGACGAAAACTCACTTCCTTAAATAATAACATTAAATGTGGCAATTCTTTGATTGACGATCCGGATGTCGCTGGAGAAAAGGCATTTAACTGGCAAAAAGAGTTTGCTTCCATATTTGAAAAAGATGGTTTTGATGTTGTGATTGGGAATCCGCCTTATGTAAGACAAGAGCTTCTGGGAGATATAAAACCGTATTTAGAGGAAAATTACAATGTTTTTGATGGCACGACTGACTTATTTGCCTACTTCTATGAACAATCATTTAACATTTTAAAATCAGACGGATTATTTGGATTCATTTCTAACACTTTTGATAAAACAAAAGCAGCATATAAACTCCGATATTATCTTGCAAACAAAGCATCCTTTATTAATTATGTTGACTTTACTGAGGTACAGATATTTGAAGGAGCAACAACATATCCGATTATTCTAATTGCAAAAAATAGTCCAGATGCAAAGAACATATTTATTTATACTAAAATTCCTATAAAGAGTCAATCTCAGATAATAGATATTGAATCAGAGATTTCCGTCAATGTGATAAAAAGTTCTTTAAGACCTGAAAGTTGGAATTTTAACTCTTTGGATAAATCGAAAATTTTAGAAAATATAAAAAACAATAAAACGATAAG
>Ga0164313_10002452_pt1 | contig 16618 bp, 12 predicted proteins | sample GuaBasSedimGuay4_FD_113735 | JGI IMG/M metagenome (GOLD analysis project Ga0164313, IMG submission 113735) | Subseafloor sediment microbial communities from Guaymas Basin, Gulf of California, Mexico - Guay4, Core 4569-4, 0-3 cm | ecosystem: Environmental > Aquatic > Marine > Hydrothermal vents...
TGCTTGATATCAGTAATGAGTGCTCCTACCCATGGTGCAAATGTTCCGTCAATTCCAATATAAATTGAATTCGGAATATGCCCTTCTACAAATTCTTCAGTTGAACGTACGTCCAGAATGAGCGCATCATTTAATTCAGCAATTTGCTCAAATTTATCAGGATCGAGTGCTACAAAACCATGCTCCAGTACTTTGTCAAAGCTCTCATATCCGGTTTTGTTCATCATGGCATTCTTGAAGAAATACTGTGGTGGAGGTGTCAGCCCTGCTGTCACTTCTTCCACAAATTCTTCTCTTGTCATATCAGCACGCAAGGCATAGTTAGTCAGCTTTTGCTCGCCAAGGGTACCCCAAGTTTCAGTACTGAGATTTTTTCCACATGATGATCCAGCACCGTGTGCAGGGTAAACAATTAAATTGTCTGACAGAGGCATGATCTTTTCCCGTAAGCTGTCGAAGAGAAAGCCTGCCAGATCATCTCTTGTGATAGAGCCTTGCTTTATTGCAAGATCAGGTCTTCCTACATCTCCAAGAAATAATGTGTCTCCCGTAAAAATCGCAACATCGTCACCATTCTCATCACGGAGGAGGAATGTTGTGCTCTCCATTGTATGGCCTGGAGTATGTAGAATCTTGAATGTGATATCCCCAACCTTTAGCTCCTCTCCATCAGTCGCACTATGAATGTCGTAATCCGGATTTGCATTCGGTCCGTATACAATTGTTGCACCTGTCTTCTTTGCAAGATCAACATGTCCGGATACGAAATCAGCATGAAAATGCGTCTCAAAAATATACTTCAACTTAGCACCTTCCTGTGCTATCTTGTCCATATACGGCTTTGTTTCACGCAGGGGGTCAATAATGACAGCCTCTCCCTTGCTTTCGATATAGTAGGCAGCTTCTGCCAAACATCCTGTATAAATTTGTTGTATTTTCATCTAACTTGTTTAATTGGTGAATAAGCAATGCAAAGGTATAGCGGGCTTTGCAATCATTTAGTGACTTGAATCACATTGAAATAATTACTTCAATATATGGTTTAACAATTTGACTTGCAATAAGTTGAACAAACCGTATGGCATAAGTTATCGCTTTCCGGTCTGTGAAATAAAATCCTGATAATCGTTGTTTGTTTGTTGTTTCTCCGGAAGATCATGCCAGTTGACGGCATCCTGAATACATATAAAAAAGCTGTGTGCATTCATAATCTTTGTCAATCCTGCTTCAGAAAACGCATCGCGCACGGGCCCCTTCAAACCAGTAATATAAAACGCAATATTCTGCAAATTCAGATCTTCAAGAATATCTTTTAGGGCATGTATTCCGGTACTGTCAACCTCATTCATACTCTCGGCATTCAATATCACTGCATTGAGATCTTTGCCTTTAAGTGCTATTTGCTCATCCAGAAAATCTCTGAAAAAATTCACATTTGCAAAATACAACCGGACATCAGGTCGGATGATGAGCAGGTCTTTCCTTTGCTCGAGCGAGTCAAAACGATCCACATTTTTGTAAAATAATGAGTCCGGAATCCTCCCTAGTACCGCAATATGAGGCCTTGAAGAGCGATAGACGACGAGTGCAAGGGAGAGTATGACACCTACGCCAATACCCATTTCAATACCTAATGCAAGAGTCGCAAAGAACGTGACTATGAGTACAAAGAAATCTGCCTTATTGCTTTTCCAAAGAAACTTAACCTCCTTAAAATCGATAAGTCCGAAAACTGCCACCATGATTACAGCAGCCAGAATTGCATTTGGCAAGAAATAAAAGAGAGATGTCAAAAACAATAATGTCACGATGATGAGCAAGGCGCTGATGATAGAAGCAAGGCCTGTGTTGGCGCCGGCCTGATCATTTACAGCTGTGCGTGAGAATCCACCCGTTACCGGAAATCCTTGAAAAAATGCAGCGCCCAGGTTAGCCATTCCGAGTGCAATGAGTTCCTGGTTGGGAATCACCTTGTAATTTTTGTGCTTGGACTGCACAGCTTTGGCAACCGCTATACTCTCCATTAATCCCACAAGTGATATGGTCAGGGCAATTGGCATGAGAGCTAGTATGTTGCTCAATTCCATATTCGGGATTCCAAATGCAGGTAGTCCGTCAGGCACGTCCCCGACGATCTTTACACCCAATTCGGTAAATCCAAATACTGAAACTGCAACGATACCTACCACTACCGCCACAAGTGATCCTGGAATTGCCTTGTTGATTTTCTTGAGCCCAAGAATGAGACCAATACCGAGGACACCAATAACTACTGTGACAAGGTTTATTTCATCAGCACGTTCGATTGCTTGAATGATGATCTCATGAATGTGATGCGACCTCGCCAGGTCAATACCCAGAAGGTGCTTGAGCTGACTTATTCCTATAATGAGTGCCGCAGCCGATGTAAAGCCGCTGATTACCGGATGTGAAAGAAAATTGACCATAAAGCCAAGCCTGAAAACTCCAAACAGGAACTGAATCCCTCCGACGAGAAGCGCCAGCGTCAATGCAAGCGCGATATACTCAGACGTACCCAGTTCTGCCATCGTGCCTATTCCAGCAGCTGTCAACAGAGAAACCATGGCTACTGGTCCTACCGCCAGATGTCTTGACGTACCAAATATCGCATAGAGGATTAAAGGCAGTGTCGCAGCATACAATCCATATATGGGAGGCATGCCTGCAATCATCGCATAAGCCATACCCTGAGGAATGAGCATCACACCTACAGTGAGCCCAGCTGACAAGTCACCCTTCAGATCGGCCTTTCGATACTTTGGCAGCCATTCTAGTATAGGAATGTATTGATGCAATCGCATGACGTAAAATTTGTTGGAATAGACCGCAAAATTACGTCGTGCACTTCCAACGGCGCGTGACCTGCGTCACATTGTCATAAAATGCAAGGGGCATCATGTACATGACATGAAACTGGCTGACAAAATCTCATCTTATCGGAAGGGTAGAAAAAAGAAGGGGCGCCGTTGCGCCCCTTACAAAGACCAGATTAGTATGAAAAAACTCTACTATGCCAAGGTTGTGTATTTAATGTGTGTTAAGCACATCGTTTCGTTCCTGTTATTAACGGTCAAGAAGTACATTTTCCTATATGAAAGACAGAAATTTCGATCAATAGTTGAAAAAACTCAACGAAATGCAGGAATTACTTTATCAGGCTAGTACATCCACATGTCACGATACTTCGTGAAAAGTGAAAAAAGATTGGCAGCATCATCAAATGCCCGATGATGACTACCCTCAAATTCAATTTGCTCAAAAGTGAGCACTCTCTTAAGACCTCGCTTCTTTTGAAGGCCACGAATACTGTGATACTGTGCTTTGAGGTCAATATACCGATGCAACCATTCGGTCTCAATGCCATTGTACCGGCAATCGCTTTGAAGGAACTCTATATCCTTGTCGCCCCAGCTGCACAGAAGGTATTCCTCATCTTCAATATCGATCCATTCCATAAAATCGATGACCACAGAATTGAATGGTTTAGCTGTGTCGACATCTCCTTGTGTGATTCCTGTCAGATGGGTGCAGTAGTATGACAACCGTGGATTTTGTTCTGGTCTTACGAGCCTCTTAAACGTCGACATGCTGTCACCTAATTGATTAGCGCTTACTGCGCCAAATTCAATCACTTCCTGATTGCGGCCGACCTGGTTTCCTTCCCAACAGGTTGCCTCCAGATCAAAAATGATAAAACGCATGAGATCAATCTTGTGAGTTAAGCCTATATGTTAGATACTTCGATTGCCCGCTGCACGAGTTCTTCATCCCAAACTATGGTTTTATTGAGCTCATAGTTTTCCAGACGATTGTGATAAAACAACAATAACTCAAAATTCTGACTCTTGATGAGCCCCCTCTTGTCTATATGTAGTGGCTGCTGCACATGGTACGCACCGAGATTTTTAATCCCTTCTTCAAATAACGCCTCTTGTGACATATTCTCAACATCTCCAGACAACCGTATTTCTCCTGTATTCTGCATGCCTCTCAGTGCGTTTTGCAATTGGCCGATGACATCGAGCAACAGTCCTTTGTCGAATGTATATTCGTCCGTAGGCATACTGATCAATCCAAAAACATCGAGGTCAGAATTCAGACGTTTGAGCATTTCAAATGCTGCAAATGCCACTAGGTGGCTACTCAGAACTACATTGTATATCTTGAAACTCTCGACAAGGCTCTTGCCTAAATGCCGGGTGTAAACGGACTCCCTCTGTTTATTTTTCTCAATTTTTCCTTCTGAGATAAAATAATCCCGAATTGACGTGACATTCCCCCGCTCATCAAAACTTTTTCCATTTTCATCAAGAAGGTTGCCCATGACGTCCATTGGTGCACCAAAAGACAAGGTGATGTTAGAGCTTTTTGAAAAAACCTGCCATGCAAATTTAAGGATCTTCCCTGTGCTCTGAAACTCATCTTTGGCCAATAGGTACTTCTCTTCTCCGCTCCTCTCCAAAAACTGATCGATGAGTTGACGCGCCTCCAATACAAAGTGATAGCTGATCACGAGAGGAACAATAATAATTTTCCTGTCCTCATCATTTTGATAAATGCTCCGCTGCGCCTCAACGATTGAGCCCAGCAACCCCATTTTTAGATCCTTGTCCAATGCACCTGACCTCGAACGCGTACCGCCCGGAAAAAACAAGCTGTTGACACCACGCTGCAAAGACAAGTTTGACATCGTCTTGAGAGTCTCAAGGTAGATGTGGTTTTTCTTGCGACGATCTACCCTGTATGCCCCGAGGCGACTCATGTAATATGCAACGATTTCAGATTCATAAAGGTTGAGACCTGCACCGTAGGATGCCGAAGGAAGACCGATAATCGTATCCAGTGCATAACCAATCAAGATCGAATCAAGGTTGCTGAAATGCGTTGGTACGATGACCACAGTCCCGTGTGCATATGAATTCCTGACCTTATCGACATCCCCAAAAACCCTGAACCTCTCATACAGATTGTGCTTCGAGCCCCATATGCGCTGGTGATTGCGGCCAGCTGCTGTATTGAGAAGTCTTTTAAAAAAGGCAGTTAAAAATTTACGCGCAAAAAGAAAGGTTTTCTTGCTGAAGTTTCCTGCGATTTCCTCGGAATATCTGTGAATCACTCTACGCAATAATTCCTCATTGCGTGCTTGTTTGATCTTGGGCTTATGCTTCGAATTCTGAATGACTTCCTTGCGAACCCTCTGCCAGAATTGCTTTTCGTTTGGCGGATCTGACTTCCAGGGGTTTTGTTTAAGTCTGATGAGTTCGAGATACGTCGTGCGCGCGATCACCTTGCTTACATCATCTCCGTATCGCTCGAGCAAGTTGTCGATAGTCTGGTCATCAATAGCCCTGACAAAATCTGACCGCTCCTTGTACAGTTTATAAATTGGCCAATCCGTGATATCCGGATACAACTGCGGATATATCTCATTTGAACCGGTCATGCCGTTAGCTATTTTCTTTAATTTCCGAATTGAGATCGACAATATACTGAAGTAAAACCTCTTGCCCAATCCGGGTTACGGCAGAGGTGATAAAGGAAGGAGGCATGGCTTCCCAGGTCGTGAGGAGTGCATCTTCGATTGCCTTTACGTGCGTTTCCACCTTGGGAGGCTTGATTTTATCGGATTTGGTATACACAATCGCAAATGGAACCTGCCTCACTCCCAACCAATCAATAAATTCCTGATCAATGGCCTGTAAATCGTGTCTCAGGTCGATGAGCACAAATGCCATGACCAGATTGGGCCGGAACAACATATACTCTTCAATCATTTTCTGCCACTTTTTTCGGTCAGTCTTGGAGACCTTCGCGTACCCATAGCCTGGCAAATCTGCTATATTCCAACTTTTGTTTACACAGTAGATATTGATACTTCGTGTCTTTCCGGGACTCTTCGATACACGTGCGATCTCTTTCCTGTCGGAAATCATATTTATCAATGAGGACTTCCCCACATTAGACCGGCCTATAAAGGCATACTCCGGGAGTGTACTCTTGGGGCATGTTTTTTCATTGGGAAAACTCCCCTCATACTTTATACTCGTAATATTCAATTCACCCTTCATTCAATACAGTATTTGTAATTGTATCTCAACTCTGATTCACACACAAAGGTATTTATCACATGTTACAAACCCGTATGCACCTGTCACTTGTTGCAATTCTAAAAACGCTGCATTGTGAAACCCTGAGCATGGAGCTGCTATTTGCCATATTTTGAGGATGAAAATTTCATTCCAGATCAGGATTCCATGTCATATCGATATAAATTTGTGCCATATTGCGTTAATCAGGTAAACAAGGCGCCGAGATGCTCAAAAGGGTACTACTGACAGCATTGGTATTTGCAATAATTACGGGATCTGCTTCCGCCCAGTTGCGAACAGGTGTCAAAGGTGGAATTTCAGCACTCTATGTGAACGCTGATGATGTGACGATTCTTGATACGATGGGCATACCCGAATATCAACTTGGTATTGCCAATACAAAGATTGCACTTCACATTGGCTTTTTTGTTCAAGCCGATCTGGGCAAGTACTTTTTTCTCCAGCCGGAGTTTTTATTTAATTCACAAACGGTTACGTATTTGTTTACTGACATTGATGATCCAGACCGGGAGATCCTCAAAGATGAAAATTACCAAACCCTTGACTTTCCACTTATCATGGGTTTGAGGCTGGGCCAGCTTAGAATCGGAGCAGGACCAGTGGGACATTTGAATATGAATCTGAATACAGAAATAGATGATCCCGTAGATGAGGATGAGGATTTTGTAAATGAGAGTTATACGACGTCATTCCAAACGCTGACATGGGGCTTTCAGGCAGGAGTCGGAGTAGACATCTGGCAGTTGCATCTCGACGCACGATATGAAGGTAATTTTGAGGAGTTTGGGGATCACATGAACTTTTACGGTCAGCCTTATTCTTTTGGAGTCAGATCATCGCGACTCGTCATTTCTGTCGGGATATCATTCTGAGATTATGCAAGGGGCGACTTCGCGGTGCCACAGCTTTAATATGCCATGCTCTGAACAACACCCGCTGCAAACTGTTTATTGACTCTTAAGTGTAAATTTGTTGCAGATCAGGGAGTCCCTTTAGAATCACTACATGAGATTATGACAAAACATACAATAACGCGTATTCCGTTTGAGAGTATTACGCAGATATCAAAAACGGATTGCGACTATGCCACCAGGCCTGATATTTTTAGTGACTTCATAGCTCATCTTCCGACACTGGAGGGATTTGCAGATGCGATCGAAGCGCGTAAAAAGGTAAAGACCGATCGCACGACACTGGTATCGATTTTGCACAAGCAGTATGATGCCATCGGGGTCAGCAATACGCATATTGATGAGCTACTCAAGCCAGATCACTTTACAGTCACCACGGCGCATCAGCCATCTTTACTGACAGGCCCGCTCTATTATATTTACAAAATCTGCTCGACGATACACCTTGCTCGCCTTCTCAATCAGACGTATTCGGAAGTTACAGTACAACCAGTATTCATTATAGGTGGAGAAGATCATGATTTCGAAGAAATAAACCACGCACATTTTTTTGGCAAAACTTTCACCTGGGAGTCTGACGAGACAGGTGCAGTGGGAAGAATGTCAACTGCTGGATTGAAAAGTGTGATGAACAGTGTCCTTGAGGTACTTGGGAGCAGCCCGTTCAGCAGTGAGATGGCAGCCTTGATTGACGCTTGTTTTACTGATGATGTTCTATATGGGCAAGCGATGCAGGCTTTTATCGTTCAGCTGTTTAAGGATACTGAACTAGTCGTACTTCAGATGGACGAGCCGGAGCTCAAAGCACAGTTTATGCCGATCGTTCGCGACGAACTCCTGGAGCAAAGTTCAAGTTCACTGGTTGCAAAATCGCAGGATGAGATTGAACAAATGGGTTACAAGCCACAGGCGTATTTGAGGAAAATCAATCTGTTTTACCTGCAGAATCAAATGCGCAACCGGATCGAATTGGATAATGGAAGGTATACAGTAGTGGACACGGATTTATCCTTCTCTCAAGAAGAGATATTAGCGCAGACCAAAGACCATCCGGAACGATTCAGCCCTAATGTGAATATGCGCCCGCTTTATCAGGAGACAGTGCTGCCAAACCTTGCATACATCGGTGGTGGTGGGGAGTTGGCATATTGGTTAGAACGCAAAAGACAATTTGAATTTTACAAAATCCCATTTCCGGTTTTGATCAGACGAAATTCTGTGTTATACATATCGGGTGGGATGTCCAAACAGCGAATCAAACTGGATATTCCGATCGGGCAGTTATTTGACAACCCGGATCATGAGATCTCTGAATGGGTGCGTGCTCATGCCGAGCATGAATTGGATATTTCTTCAGAGATGAAGGAGGTTGAATCAGCACTAGACAAGATTGTACAGAAGGCAAAAGCAATAGATCCATCCTTTGCGCATAAGGTTGAGGCGTTTAAGGTCAAGACGCTGAAAGAAACTGATCACATCGGCAAACGGCTTGTTCGAGAAGAAAAGTCACACTACGAAGGCACAGTCGCTAAAATCAGGAAGTTCTACGGGAAGCTGTTTCCCGGCGGTGGTCTTCAGGAACGACATGACAATTTTATACCAAATTTTCTCAACCTTGGTCCGGAGTTTTTTGAGGTGTTGATAGAGGAATTAAACCCACTCGAGCCCGGATTCATCATCATGGAAGAAAACCATGGATAAGTATCTATGCGGCTACTAAATGTGTCAGGAGGTCGTCCAATCTGGCCTTCAAGTCTGAGCGATCCACTATAAAGTCTAAAAACCCGTGCTCCAAAAGGAACTCTGCACGCTGAAATCCTTCAGGCAGGTCTTGCTTTATGGCTTCTTTGATGACACGCGGGCCTGCAAATCCGATGAGCGCGCCGGGTTCAGATATATTGACATCCCCCAGCATAGCAAAGGAGGCTGTGACGCCGCCTGTAGTCGGATCCGTCATCACGGAGAGATATGGGATACCGGCCTTGGCGAGCTCTGACAATTTTGCGGCTGTCTTTGCCATTTGCATAAGTGAAAACGCCGACTCCATCATTCTCGCTCCTCCCGACTTCGAAAGGATCAGTAGTGGCACGTGCAGTTCAATGCAGAGATCGATGCTCCTGGCTATCTTTTCACCAACAACTGATCCCATTGAACCACCTATGAAACTAAAGTCCATTGCGGCAATAATGACAGGTTTCTTGCCCAGTTTTCCAGAAGCAATCGAAATTGCATCCGAAAGTCCGGTTTTGGTTCTGGCAACCTCTAGTCTCTTCTTGTACTTTTTGAGGTCCTTAAACTCCAGAAAATCGTAAGACTCAAATTCCGTGAGCAATTCATCGTATTTTCCATCAAATAGCAGGTCGAAGTAATCGTGCGATCCGATGCGCTCGTGATAATTGCAATGTGGACATTTAAAGAAATTTTCCTTGAGTTCCTTAAAGGTATTCGTGGCAGAACACCCTACACATTGGTGCCACAAACCATCAGGGGTTTCCTTCTTGAATTTTGTAGCCGTTTGTATTCCGTCTTTCAGGCGTTTAAACCAACCCATTGAGTTACTTTAGTTCCGCAACAAGATGTGTTGCAATATTTCGCAAAAGTATAAAAAACACGTACACTGAATTTACATGTAAAGTATGAAAATAGGAATTATTGGCCATGGTAAAATGGGGAAGGCTGTAGAGTCACAGGCCCTGAAGCGGGGACACACGATATTCCTGCTTCCTCTTCCATCTCCTACAGCGAGTGTAGAATTTGCAGATATTGACTGTGCCATTGACTTTTCACATGCCAAGGTCGCGCTTGGGGCTGTCACTGAATGTCTGCTAGCTGGAAAACACATTGTATCAGGGACAACAGGGTGGAATGATCATTTAATTTTTGTCCAAAATCTATGTAAAGAGCTTGATGGGTCGTTTTGCTGGGCGCCTAACTTTAGTCCCGGAATGCACATCATGATGCACCTCAACGGCGTACTGGCGGACATCATGGACAGGTTTAAAGCATATACACCCAACCTGCTTGAGATACATCACACGGCAAAAAAGGATTCCCCATCTGGAACGGCCATTGCGATCGCGGATCAGATCGTAGGTAAGATAGATCGTATGAAGCAATGGAAACTCAAGTCCGATGAGGCGAAAACTGAAGGCACTTTAACAATAGATGCACGACGTGAAAAAGATGTAAAAGGGATACACAGAGTCAATTATCGCAGTGCGCAGGACACAATAAGTCTGAGACATCACGCCTTGTCTCGTGAGGGATTTGCTCTTGGCGCAGTCCTCGCGGCTGAATGGATGGAGAATAAAACAGGTTATTTCACTTTCGAAGATGTGCTGGACTTTAAGACAATGCCTTGAATTCCTACATTTGCGCACACGTCGAGATCGACATTACAGAACACCAAACACGGAAAATTTATGTCAGGACATAGTAAATGGTCAAAAATCAAGCGCAAGAAGGGTGCGTCAGATGCGAAACGATCAAAGGTATTTTCGAGAATCATTACTGAAATTACGGTAGCTGTAAAAGAAGGTGGCAGCGGGGATCCTGATTTCAATCCGCGACTGCGCATGGCAGTTTCCAATGCGAAAGGCGCAAATATGCCTAAAGACAATGTTGTCCGCGCCATCAAAAAAGCCCTCGAAAGTGGGTCTACGGCCCTTTTTCAGCCTACATATGAAGGCTATGCTCCCGGTGGTATAGCTGTCTTTGCGGAATGCACGACGGACAATATCAATCGCACTGTATCCAGTGTCAGGGCAATCTTCAATAAGCGTGGAGGGAATATGGCGACAAATGGATCCGTGGATTTTCTCTTTGAGCGCAAAGGACTATTCACGTTGTCCACAGCGGACAAAGATCCTGAAGAACTGGAGCTGGAGTTGATAGATGGAGGTGCTGAAGATATCGAGATAGATGAGGAAGCCAATGAAATGCATGTCACTGTGGCTTTCGAAGATTTTGGGAACATGCAAAGTAAGATTGAGGACCTCGGGATGGAAGCCAAAAGTGCCAGTCTTGAAAGAATACCCCTCAATACGACGGAATTGTCAATGGATGATGCGAAGCAAGCGCTCGGCCTGATTGAGGCACTCGAGGAAGATGACGATGTTCAGGCTGTATTTCACAACCTTGAGCTAACCGATGAAATGATGGACGAAATGATGGAAGAATAAAAAAACCCGCCTCCGGTGAGAAGGCGGGTAAGAACACACTATGAGAACACCCTAAAAACGTATTATCTCTTTGTCTTATAAACGCTTTGAAACATCATTTAGGTTCAGGATTTTTGTTAAAATCTTCCTAAGGTTTATTTCAGTGCGATGTCTCTTGCGACAGTACTCATGAAACGCCAATTCTGTTATTTTGTTTGGCGTGTTACGGACACTTTTCGACTAACATGTGGAAATCACTTATAAATGATCACTAAAAAGACAATAGAAGAAGTCTTCGAAACGGCGAAGATTGAGGATGTTGTTGGTGATTTCCTCAATCTGAAGCGTTATGGATCAAATCTGAAGGGTCTGTGCCCTTTTCATGATGAGAAGACGCCTTCCTTCATGGTCTCCCCTACCAAGAACATTTTTAAGTGTTTTGGCTGCGGGGAAGGTGGTGGGCCGGTACAGTTTGTCATGGAGCATGAAAAGTATTCATATCCTGAGGCTATCAGATATCTGGCCGGCAAATACGGGATCAAGATTGAAGAAACTGAGAGTTCACCGGAGGAAAAGCAACTCTTTCAGGAAGTAGAGAGCCTGCATCTCGTCAATAAATTTGCGCAGGAGGTCTTCGTGCGCAACTTACATGAGACGGACGAAGGGCGCCAGATCGGGATGTCATACTTTAAGGAACGCGGATATCTGGAGTCGACGATCAAGAAGTTTGAGTTGGGGTATGCTGACAAGAGTTACACAAGCTTAAAAGAAGAAGCCCTGAAGTTGGGATTTAAGGAAGACAGGCTAAAGACATTGGGCCTTGTCACCAGGAACGACAACGACTTTTTTCGTGGGAGGGTCATCTTCCCCATACATAATCTGTCCGGCCGGGTCATTGGCTTCGGCGCGCGCATACTGAAACAAGGGCCCCGGGATCCGAAATACCTGAACTCCTCCGAGTCGAGCGTTTACAACAAGCGAAAGGTGCTCTATGGGATGCACCTGGCCAAACATGCGATCAGGAAGCTTGATGCATGCTTTCTGGTTGAGGGATATACTGATGTAATCAGCCTGTATCAATCGGGCATTGAAAATGTTGTGGCGTCGTCCGGAACAGCACTGACCAAAGAACAAATCAAGAGCATCAAGCGATTCACTTCAAACATCACTGTGCTTTACGACGGAGATGCAGCAGGTGTGAAGGCTGCCATGCGCGGGCTGGATTTGATGTTGGAGGAAAATATTGATGTGAGGCTTGTCCTGCTGCCTGACAATAATGATCCTGATTCACTTGTCAAATCTCTGGGGCATCAGGGGTTCCTGGACTTTCTCGTGGCAGAGTCGAAAGATTTTATCCTCTTCAAAACTGGATTCCTGTCTGAGGAGAGCAAGAATGATCCAATCGCGCGCACACGTGTCACAAGAGATATCGTCGACAGTATCGCATTGATTCCAGACACCATAAAGCGTTCTAACTATATCAGGGAGTGTGCAAATCAGCTTGAGATTGAAGAGTCGATTCTCATCGATGAAGTAAACCGTTCAATTAAAGCAAATCTCAAAAAACTCTCGTTGCGCCGTCGTGAAAATGAAGTACGCACGGATTTTGACATTATTTCGCAGCAGAGGCCCTTGCAGAAAGCAGGGCAGAGCAAAGAGAAGATCGTCAGCCACTCTGATGAGCATCAGGAGAGGTCTATCATCAGAATTCTTGTCATGTTTGGTGAATTGACGGTCGATCCAGAATCTGGTCAATCCATGGCTGAGTATGTCATCAGCAATATATCAGATGTGCTTGACACATTCGCCAATCCTTTGTATGCCAGGATTATAGAGCATTACACTAAAGCTTTAGATGAAGGCACGGCGCCAACAAGAGAGTCACTGATAAGTCAAAGTGATCCTGAAATATCCAGACTCGTAGTCGAATTTGTAGCGCCACCTTATGAGTACAGTGAAAACTGGGAAATTAAAAAGCAAATGCCCTTAACTACGCAGAAACCACCCGAAGAAAACTTTGTGGAAGACAGTTACCAGAGTATTCTGCGCTTTAAATTGAAAAAAATCCAGCTCAAAATCACGGAGAACAAGGTGCTGGTTCAAGCACTTGCTGCTGAGAATGATGCTGAAAAGTTAAATATTCAATTGAAGGTTCATGTTAGATTGAAGGCAATGAAGTCAGAGCTTGAATCCAAGGTGAGAACGATTGGAATCAGGTTGTAGTTATCATAAAACACACACTTTTTTGCTATTCCAATGTCAGTCGCAGGCTGAAAGTACAATCGATTTAGTAAATCCTTTGTACTGCACCTTTACAGTCATAGAACTACCGCCTGTGACAGAATACGTGCCATCAGACTTCACTGTACCGGAACCGGAGGTGATTTCGTAGGTGGCTTCTGTCATCACAGACATGATCACCCCGTTATCATACGATATGATCGGATTTAGTCTTGGATACGGTGGACTAGATGCCTGCTCATTCGGTATGCAGTAAGACTGCAATTCCAATCCTCTCAACTGATCCTCCGGGTTGCCTTCCATAAACAGTTTGAAAGGGACCCTCAGTCTGAGTGCCCAAAACTCAGTCTCGTGTGCCGCTCCGATCACCTCGTAGTAGAAAATATTCGTGCCATATTCCAGACCAGCACTTTTCAAGTGAGATATGAACGGTACAAAGTTTCGCCATTCTGCAGTGCCCCTGTCAAAGTAAAAACGATGAGGAACCCCTACCCCGCTCTGAATCAGAGAAGAGACTGACTCCTTGAGAATCGCTTCATTATCTACCCAGAAGGAAGGCGACAATGCACCAACAAATGTGAATACCTCTGGATAATGTATGCCAATCCAGGTGGCGTGAATCCCGCCAAAAGATATCCCGAAAATGGCCCTTTTTGTACTATTGACATTGTACTTGCCCTCTACAAACGGGATGATGTCTTCTACTATAAATGCCGAGTACTCAGCAGCCCCGGGTGTGTAATCTTCAAGGTCCGAATCGTGATAGGCAAGAAATCTTTCTGCACGCGGATTCTGTCCAAGGATGCCAACCATTAAAAAAGGATCAGATTCAACAAACTGGAGCAACCCAAAGACATCTGCAAACAACCCCCCGTCATTGAAATACAGAATGGGATATCTCTTCGTTGAATCGTAGTCTGACGGATAGTAGATTTCTACTGAATAATCACCCAGGTCATACGTTTCAGACATATAGATGCGCTGCTGCTCTTCTTCTTCCTCTTCTTCCTCTTCCTCAGGCATCGGATCAATCAGGGGCATATCATCAGAACAGCCGATTGTGATCAGTAAGAAGAACGCGAAGAATAGAAAAACGCGCATTGTGATTCTGTTTTGACAGTATATTATATAATACCCATTTCTGTCAGGTATCGTTCCGCATCCAGGGCTGCCATACAGCCGGTCCCTGCAGCAGTAACGGCCTGGCGATACACATTGTCCTGGGCGTCACCGCTCGCGAAGACACCTTTAATATTCGTCTTTGATGTACCGGGAACTGTCTTGATATATCCTACGTCATCCATATCAATCCACCCCTTGAAAATATCAGTACTCGGCTTATGTCCAATCGCCACGAAGAATCCCGTGACAGGAAGGACAGTTTTCTCATTCGTCTTGTTGTTGTAGATCCGAACTCCTGTCACTTCAGTATCCCCGAGAATTTCATCAGTCTCACTAAACCAGTGCACAATAATATTCTCTGTTTTTAGTACCCGTTCCTGCATGATCTTGCTCGCGCGAAACTCATCCCGACGGACAATCATATGCACTTTCGGACACAACTTCGACAAATATGATGCTTCTTCGCAAGCAGTGTCTCCACCACCCACGACAGCCACTTCCTGTCCTTTGAAGAAGAAACCATCACAGACAGCGCAGGCCGACACGCCCATATTCATCAACCGCTTCTCAGAGTCAATACCCAACCACTGGGCACTCGCGCCGGTCGAAATCACGATACTATCCGCATGAATTTCAGTACCACCTTCTGTCCAGACTTTGTGTACTGGCCCGGTGAAGTCAACTTTTGTAATGATCTCATAGCGCACATCTGTCTCAAAGCGCTCTGCTTGCTTTTTAAAATCATCCATCATCGCAGGGCCTTGTACCCCATCTGGATAACCCGGATAATTCTCGACATCTGTCGTGATCATCAATTGCCCGCCGGGCTCAAGTCCTGTATAGATGACAGGCTTCATGTTTGCGCGTGCTGCATATATCGCTGCGGTATATCCAGCTGGTCCCGATCCAATGATCAGACACAATACTTTTTCGATTTCAGAACTCATAATGTACTTTCTAACGTTGTAAATGATAACTCGCTGATTTCAACGAGTCGTAAAAATAAGAAGGTGTGATACAAGACACAAAAGAAACTCTTTGATCTCTGTTTTGTTGACTTTGAACCCTACTTTTAATCAATTTATCAGATGTTTTTGATTGAATGGAATACGAATCTTAAATTACAAGCAAGAATATGGATTTGATATACCCCATAAGTTACCTCATCAGCCTCGCCGGACTGGTCACGTGGTTCTTTGTACAAGGTAGCAGGACACTGTCTCGCCCGGTTAGTATCATCTTTCTGGCGAGCTTTGTGGTCTACCTTATCGCTCTGTCATTGGCACCAGCAGATCTTGATTATAAGTTTTTGATCCTGTTTCGGGATTTGGTCGTACTTGGGGTTGTCACACAGTTATTCAATATTTTCCAAAACAATAAAGTGCTTTCGATTGCACTTGGACTGGGAGTGGTTTTGACCTTGTACTTCGCCTACTTCAGCATTCTCACCTTGACATTTCCGCAAGTTGATACTGAAAGAATGGATCCTGATGGAGAGTTTCTTGTCAAGATGGAGGTGTCACAAGACGTGATTGACCAGCTTTCAAACACATGGCATTGCACTTTTGACCGGGCGTTTAACCCTGAAAATGAGGACATAACTGAACTTGATGACTACTATGTCGTAAACGACCTGACTAACAATAAACAATCCCGAAAACTATTGTTCAACCGGCTTGATCGCTTGCCAGAAGTAGAATGGTTCGAGCCAAATGAGGTGCTCACACTTGATGAGCCGGAAGTCATTCGGGTAGCTCCCCTCAAACGTGATTTTTTCCTTAATGACCCGGGCATGCAGCAGCAGTGGGGATTGGACCCGATGGGTGTCGATGATTTGCACAGGTTTCTGACAAAGTCCGGAATAGTGCCGCGCAAAGTGGCAGAGATTGCCATTGTGGATTCCGGAGTGGATGCCAAACATGAAGATTTAAGGGCCAATTACAAGTCCTTCAATAAGAAGTATGATGATGATAATAACAAGCATGGGACACATTGTGCGGGAATTGCAGCAGCCTTGTCAAATAACGGGCTGGGTATCGCATCTATGACACCA
>Ga0164313_10002453_pt1 | contig 16613 bp, 35 predicted proteins | sample GuaBasSedimGuay4_FD_113735 | JGI IMG/M metagenome (GOLD analysis project Ga0164313, IMG submission 113735) | Subseafloor sediment microbial communities from Guaymas Basin, Gulf of California, Mexico - Guay4, Core 4569-4, 0-3 cm | ecosystem: Environmental > Aquatic > Marine > Hydrothermal vents...
AACTAACATTATATCATTCCTTATTAATAATTAACCACCAACCAAAGTTGTAAACTCTTGTACCGAAAGTATTTTTTTATCTAAAGCTCTAGCTTTTTTCAATTTACCACTTGTTCCGTTTGGATCAGTAGTAACAACGATATCAGTTTTGCTGCTAACAGTACTTTGCATGGTGCCACCATCAGCCTCAACTTGAGCTTGTAGATCTTTATTACGAAATCCGGTAAAACAAATTTTAAGTCCCGAGACTGGAGTATTTGCTGATGGTGGTTCAGCTAGAGTTACCATATCTTTAATTAGTGGAAAGAATATGTTAAACTCCTTGACTGCTTCCACCGCAGCTGTGGCTGTGATTGTATCAAATCCATCAACCAACTCACATCTGTTAACACTAGCTTTGTTAATAAAATCTTGTCCTAAAGCATCTTCCAACTTTTTCATCTTGCGGACACCAATCCCACGTTGTGTGGAATGAGCACCAACCAATTTGTATAGTGGAATATTCTCTAAACGATCTGCAATGCTGTAGACTACTTTTCTTCCATTTTCACCCAACACGTCCAACATTACCATTGGAGTACAATTGATAATGTCATCTGGAGTTCTACATCCAAAGTCATACAATTTTTCAATACTACTCATTCCTAGATATGCAACATCAATTTTCTCAAAGAAATCTAATAGTTGTTTAACAATGATGGCTTTATTGCCTACCTTTGATGTTAATCGCACATCAACATACGTTTCAGTCCATTCCCAATCAGCACCAAACGAATCAAACTCGTCAGCTAACCAATTCTGGTAATCACGATCAGGCATATCATCAGGATGGCCAAGAACACGAACTATATTTGGAACAACATCACCCATTCTGGATATTGCAACTTTGGAGCCTGGTCTTAATTGATTATCAGAAACGAACTTTGCATGCAATCCATTGGCGTGTGTTATAGTAACACCAACCAAATGAACAGGAGCAACATGAACTCGCGGCTTGATATAACCATGTTTAGATAAACGCCATTCAATTCTAGTTATAACGGTTTCAGCATAGTTGTCTGGATCCAACACTTTATATTTAAAAGAATATTCGGGATTTAAGCTATAAATGCTCGGGTTTAATTCCATGCGTTTATATACTTCATCAACATCAATGACGATGCCATCAATTTCAAATTTTGTTTTTTCTCTGCGTTCTGTTAGATATGTTGCTAAATCATCATCTCGTAGTTCTGTTCCATACCACAATTGCCAATGAGGAATTAAAAATCCCATTGCAGCTAACATTTGAAGCATTTCGTGTTTGCCCATTTGGACACCAACAATTTCATATGCTACGAAGCATAGGTGATCATATACCATAGGATCTACTGTTTTAGAATTCATTAGGCCAGCAACCATGTTTCTGGCATTTTTATATGGTTCGCCTTTGCTATTCATCACTTGATCTTGTAAGTACATAAAGCCAAGTTTGGATAATATAACTTCACCACGAATTGCCATTGATGTAGGAGTATCAATACTATCGGGAACAATATGAGATAAATGTCTTGATACATCAGCACCTTCGGTGCCATCACCTCGACTATATCCGATTTTAAAGGGTTTATTGTGACCTTGATAAATTGCCATTGCACTAGTGCCGTCAAGTTTATCAGTAATAATGAATCGGTCTTGTTTTAGGTTATTATCACTGAGCCATCCGGCGATATCACCTTCAAATTTTTGATTCAAGCTCCCCATTGGGTGAGGAAGTTTAACTTTACCACCTCGAACTTCACTACCAACACCAGTAAAATATACGTGATGTGGTTGACGTATTTCTGCTTGGCGTCTAATTGCATCATATTGAGCATCTGATAGATCTGATTCGATACCATTAGTATAATCATCGTCAGCTTCTCTTAATATATTAATCAGCTCTTCATACGGATGTTCTTCAAATAGTAAGGCAACGTGATCTATAGTTGTCAATGCAAATTCTTCTAAAAAATTCATGTGTATCCTGATAGCTGTAATAATTTGATTATTATACTAAAAAGGGTTCTGTATGTCAACTGTTATGATTTTATACACATCCGATAAATAACAATATATTACAAACATATGGAGATATAGAATGACACAACCAACAATAGATGGCAGCTATCAAATAGACATGGACTTGTCAGAATTAGCAGATGTTGATGTACCAGCACCAGTGAATGGCCAAATTATGGTATGGAGTTCATCAAATAATAAATGGGAAGTTGGTAATCCTGGAGGAACAACTGCATCCGTTATAGCTACAACCACCACTGCCATACCACTAGGTTTTTTAGAATGTGATGGATCTGCAATATCAAGAACGACTTATGCTGCTTTGTTTGCTATAACTGGAACATTATACGGTATTGGTGATGGATCAACAACATTCAATATTCCAGATCTCCGTGGTGAATTCATTCGTGGCTTTGATAATGCTAGAGGTATTGATGCTGGTCGTGGTATAGGTTCGTTCCAAGCAGATGAATTCGAGTCTCACAGCCATCCATCATCAGCATTCGATTCAACTAGCATACATTTTGCAGCATCTGGTGGTGAGAATGTGGCAAATGATGGTACGGCAACAGGATTATCGGGTGGCACAGAAACCCGACCACGAAACGTTGCAATGGTGTATATAATTAAATATTAATCTTTTGGCATTGATTTTTCATAATTATCCATACTATGATCCATTAATGATGGTAAACCATTCCCAGTACCTATCTGATTCATTTTAACTGGGTGGTGATAGTTAAATGGGAATGCAAATGGAACCATTGGCACAATATCATCATGATAACGATATATAGTTATTGGAAATCGAACTGACCTGTCAGGATTGTGTCTTTGTTTATTGTATACAAAAGTACGAGGACATGCAAACCCCACATATTCCACAACATTATAACCAGCGTGTTTCAATAAAATACCAACTACTAATGCTAATGCTGCCCCCAAAGAGTGTCCAGTCATTATGATTGGTGCATCTTTAATAACATGAGCGGTAATATCATCAAATATTTTAATAGCACCTTTGAGAAATCCGGAGTGTGCCCATCCAAGTACTGGATGGTACCATGGAATAAAGCGCATATCACGTATAATATCCATGAAACCTAAACCTGAGATTAATTTAGCACCCTCAGTACCTCTGATGGCTACTATTTGATGTTGTTGTTTTAATTCAACTAGCACTTCACATTCATGTGTTGTAAATGTATACGTATCATAACTTTTATTGGCGGATTTTGCTAGTTCGTAATGTGAAATTGTGTTCATTTGTTGCTCCTGTTAGCTAGATATTTATAAATACTCACACTATAATAACTATATAACATGGAGGAGTACACAAATGGCACAGACCCCTGACAGACGAAATCAGAAAACCGTATGGGATCTAGTTCCAATTGTAGCTTTGCTTGGTAGTGTCATTACTGCCTGGGTAAATTTAAATGGAGAACTAACCCAACTTAAAATACAACAAGAATACAATGAAAAGTTAAATCAAATTAAACACGATGATATACAAAAAACGGTACACAGTTTAATTTCATCGTTAGCACAAATAAAAACAAACGATAATGAGGTGAATGATAAGTTGCAGGATTTGGAACGGACTGTTACTCACTTGTATCGTCAACGAAAATCAAAATAAATAATATATGCTAATACAGCTAATAACAATAATGTTAGTTTTAACATTATCAAGCAATGTGGTATTTTCTGCAGATGCGATAGTTCACACAGCACCAGAACATGAAATAATTGAAGCTACAGATACTCCATTTCTTATTAATATTTTCACCCGAAAAACTACAAGGTGGATTTCAAATGGTGATAAAATTGTAGTGTTCATTCGTCCTATCAATTCCATAGAACATAAAACTTTTGTACTAGATTGGTTGGGTGTAACAAATTATCGCTTTAAAAAATTACTCAAACAAAACACATTCTCTGGACGTGCCTCGTCCGTAAAAATAATTAAAACAGATGAACAAATGATGTTTATAATTAATAACACACCAAATTCTATTGGATATGTTGGTGATCATATGGTATACAACAATGATTCGAATATTATTAATATTATTATTATTAATTAATATATCATCTGCATTTGGTCATAGTCACAATCTCAGTTACTTTGATGAGCATTTCGACTTTGAAGGATATGTTGGCTATCAATTTGTGTGGGGATCACCCAGACCAGAACCGATAGATAGCACACCGGAAATTGGTTTTTTAATTAACTATACGGCAAATGATAATTGGACGTGGTTTACTCAATTTCGGTTGGAAACTGATCATTTGGAACAATCATTATCGTATTCATTTATTCAATACGATAATGTTATAGCAGATACCGTTCCTATTACCATCATTGGTGGTAAATTACGTCACCAATATGGATTATACAATAAGGATAGATTAAATCCCGCCACCAGACCTGGCAATATAGCTCCACAATCAATGTATTGGGATCAAATAAGATATTCATTAACTAGTGGATGGGGGATATCAATTGGTTCGAATTGGGGAAATTTACATTTCAAATATACCATAGATATACCAATAGTGGTTGATGAAAGTGAGGAAGCATTTATTTGGTTTTCGGGCAGACGAAACAATCTTCAACAACGTTTTGGTGGTCATCAATTAATTAACATAGATTATTATGGTGACGATTGGCGTATTTCTCAGGCTACAACTTTCCAAGATTGGGGACATGGAGCATCTGGAAAAAACATTATCGTATCATTGGGTGGTGAAAAGCGGATTGGTGATTGGACATTATCATTAGAGGGAATGGGATTATTTAAATATTATAATTATTCTTATGCATTATCCGCTACTATACAATATGACATTAACGATTGGTTATCTGTTCACACTAATTACCACCACTATGATATTATATCAAAAAAAGGGGGAAATGCACAATATTTTAGATGGGCACAACGAGCAGATGATATTAGTATTGGTACTTCAGTACACATGGATCACTGGGAATTAAAAACTGAGGCACACATGGCTACTGGTAGTGTTTGGGTGGATTTTACCAAATCTCGGAATCCTGATTTTGAAAATTGGTGGACTTATGGAGCTGTATCTCTAACGTATCACTTTTAAGGTTGAATTACTGCAGGTTCACCATTACCAGACATACCATAATGTGTATCCACATTTGATGTATGAGGTTTGGTATCCCCTTTGATATTGTGATTGTTTTTCTTTTTACGAGCATGCAGTTTTACTTTAATAGTAGTATTGTCTCGTTTAGTTATTTCATCAACTTTCATACGTTACCTATATAAAAAAGCACCAGGAGTGCTACCTTGATGTGGATCTTGATTCCAGCCATTATTCGGCTCATTTTCAGCAGGGTTTTTAGCCTTACTTTTAATTTTAGCTCGCAATTTCTTTAAAGCTTCTTCTTTTGTTGGTTCTGGAACCACATCACATACTTTCATAACAGTATTTATACTTCAACTGTAAACATTGGATCAAAATCTGGATTTTCTTCTACTTTATAGTATCCTCTAGGATTCAATACCACGCGAGTATCACCTATCATATAATCAGCACTAGAATGCATATGTCCATGTATAAATAAATCCGGTTTTGTTTCTATAATTTCATTTTGTAAATCGGACGCATACGCACCAGAGGTTGGAACACCTCTATACTCGTCGGCTGCTGATTCATGAGAGGGTGCATGATGAGTAACAACCACAACTTTATTTCCCAATTCTTTTTGTTTGGGAATCTCGGAAAATATATACTCTGTAGCTCTTTTAAATTCCGCATATGCATCCAATGGAGCAAATTTACGCTTCCATGGCTCATCTTTTGGTCCTGTTCGTATAATGCGGAAGTCATTCATACAACTCTTAGCATGCCACATAGATAGTGGATCACCTCTATCAAAATCAGACCACATGGTAGCACAAACGAACGCTACATCATCAATAACTAATGTTTCTCGTTCCAATATATGAACGTTATCTAAATCTTTACAGGTCTCCCGTAATAAAGATAATGTTTGTGGGAATTTACCAGAATAGTGTTCGTGGTTTCCCATGATGTATATAATATCTCTAAATCTATCACTGAGCCCCATTAAAAAATCATAATATGTGCCTGGTCTGTGAGCTAATCCCACATCACCAGCTAATATTAATACAGATTCTGCATCATCATCTGTACACGGAACATCTAATGGACCAAATTCAATATGTACATCACTCATTATCCTTAATTTCATAATAAAAATCCTTGGGGTGTTTGTTCTTCTTTCTCATGTTTTCATCATGAGTTATTATTCTTAAATTTTGTATTGTGTGTAATCCACTTACGTTTTTTCCAAATAGTGGATAATAATGATCAACCGAGTGTAATACTTGTGTGGCTTCTGATATGGTTACAGCTAAAGTAAACATATCTTTAATGGCTAAAATTTCCAGTGGAGTTATCCATTTGGGTGTTGCTCTTAATATTTGTTTGTATCGTTTAGCCATACAATAAACACAACGATTGCATTTTACATAACGAATACCACCATGGCCATTTCTGCAAGGCTTCCCAATATAATGTATATGATTATATTTTATTGCTGTTGATGTTTTTCTATACAGTTTATACTTTGGGGGAATTAATGTCATCTACCATAACCAACGCTGGTGAGAATCCTTCTTCTAATTCACTAACATGGTGGTAAGTACAGATGATAATTTTATCACCAGCAACACCACAGCGTGCGGCAGATCCATTTAGCGATATCATTCCTTTGATGTCGCTAGGTATGGCATAAGTTACAAGTCGTTGTCCAGTATTAACATTGAATATGTGTAATTGTTCATACTGACGAATGTTAGCAAGAAACATTAATTCTTCATCTATCGCACAAGAGCCTTCATAATTAATATTTGATTCAATTACGGTGGCTCTATGAATTTTAGATTTTAACATTGTTATCATAATTTGAACTCCCTCAAACATTTATTAGCAGCTTCATGTAATTCTTGGCTACTCATGTCTTCAATTGGTTTTGTACTGTGGGGATGTTGATAATCGCCCCCTTCACCTCGACAGTATCGAATATCAAGTATGAATGCTCGTCTCAGAACAGTCATCAATAGCAATATTATTACTGAGTGGTACATAGTTTACTTTCGGTCATCATATCAATGTCACGTAATTATCTTCAATACTAATCCACGCTTGCTTATCGTAATGTTTAGTACCAACACAAGCAGTCCACAATTTATGAAACAATAAATGTGTTTCGTATGCTGTTAGATCTGGTGTTTTTATTTTTGGTACAGTTACAATTATCTCTGTCATATTTTATCTCAGTCTTGCACGTTGGATATGCATCCAATCCCGATCTATTTCTCTACCAAGAGATGTCCATTGTTCATCTTCCCAAATTCTCCACCATTCATCATATATTGGTTTTGAAAAGTTGGCTTTGTTGGCATGCCATTTCAATCGGTTTCTAGCGCTATCCCAGTCGATGGCTGTGCCCCATGAGTGCATAGAGTATTTTGTACCACCACGCATTTTTCTTACATTCAAACATCCTGCCCACAAATCCATACCTAATGCGACATAATCATCATGTCCATAATGCTCAAGTACTCTTGTTAACGCTCTTGATATGCTATCAGCTACCTTTTCGTGGCATGTAAATCTGTTAATTTTTGTGTTAGTGTCCCAAGCTAATCGAACAGCGTGTGGCAATACAACTTTTGTTTGATTTGTTCCGACGTCCCCGTAATAACGTACCATATCTTTATATGTTTGATATGGAATATCAGAATCTACTGGAGAGTGTTTAGCTGCTTCTTCATTTTCATCACGCCAATCAGGTTCTTTGACTCCATGTTCAATTAAATAATCTAATTGGCCCACTGCAAATTCGGTTTGTGGTCCATTATAACCATCAATTGGTCCAGCATTAATACCTTCTATTAATGCAAATACCTGAATAAAACCAAGGACTTTACGGTCATCGTTCCAATGAAATGGAATTAAAGAGACTTTGTCAATTGCCCCTATTGTATTTGGTCCCAGCACACCATCAGCAATGAGTGTTTGTCTGTAATGTTTATTAAGACCAAATTGTACTATTTGAACTGTATTCATAATCGTTCCTCTTAATGTTATTCACGTATTTATAACATTAAATTAGAACGAAAATTAATTTAACATATTGGTCCGTAACTTCTGTAAAATATCAACGGTAACACTGCGGCTTCCTTGATCATCATACCATCCAACGGGACTATTATTGTCCTCGTCAAATTCTATATCGTCCTCAATGTTAACTGCTTCTGGTACAAATTGTGTGGTGTTGTTTAATAGATTCCGCAATGCTGATATAAAATAAGGGTGACGATACAATTGTGCTATTAAAAACAACAATAGAGGTTTGTTGATTTTATTATCAACAGTAATTTGTTGATACTTTATCAATTCTAATGTCATTTCTGTTAAAATAATATCTTCGATGTATTCAAATTTGATAATAGTAATATTGCCCACGTCAGTAGGATGAATACCCGTATCAGGATTTAACACATACATTTCATCAAACATAATAACAGCATCATCCATAACTGTTCGAAATAATCGATTTAATGTTTCGGTTGGTATTTCAATATACGCTTCAACATTTTGGGGCAATGTTGTTGGAATTAATGCCATTATAAAAAACCCTTTGTAAATTAACGATAATTGTATTATACATCAACAACCTTCAGTATTCAACTCAGTACCACACATACCTTTACTGATACGATCTTGCATTAATGTAAATGCAGATAATGGTAAGCTCCCGTTAATGATCTTATCCAATTGTTTAACAACAAATTCTTTTAACTCATTATCGAACTCAGGGTTATCATATGTTCGAATGATATCATAACGTAAGTGTTCAACATCGTGTATATTTTCAATTTTGTTTATCATAAACATCTTCCATGATTGGTTCTTCTAGTTCACGTTCCAAAATGGTAACAAGATAATTTATTCCATTTCTGTTATGGGATGTTACACCTTTCGGTCGCCATCCATCTTTAGTTGCTATATTCAATTTACTAATCAAATACTTAGGGTCTATTACCTCCAACACATCATATTCGTATTGCATTACATTAATAACCACAAAGTGCAACCAATTGCACTATCTGGTATACAGATTACAGTAAAAGCTAACATATAGTTCTCCTTATTAAAAAAGCATCATTGATTGTTTGATGCCATCAACTCCATTCGTTGCTAGTTGTATGGCGTGTTCTACTTGTCGTACTTTGGCATTTAAAATGGATAGTTGTCGTTTCTTGCGGTACATAAAGCATTCCAAAGCTTCTTCTTTAGTTGGACATGCATATCGTTTTTTGGCTGATAACAAAACAAATTTCTTATCACCATATACATTTATCCAAGCACCTTTTGGCGTATATTTTATAACTGGATATTGACTCAATTGAACCCTTAATGAATAGCCTGGGTTTGGGTTATCAAACATATCCATTCCATTTGAATACCTAACATCTTCATACCGATAAAAACATTCATCCGTACTATCAATATTCAAATGCAATCTACTAAGATCCATCATTTGATTATACAATCTTCAGTTCGGAACCACAAATATGCTAAAGCTGAAAGAGCTGCAGCCACTTCTTGTTGTTCATTAGGTGTCCAATTGGGACATGGTGTATCAACTGGATTTAACAGTGTTATTATTCTATCTTTATTTGGTTCTTGAGGCAGTTTCATAAAATTGTTCTGGGTTATGTGTCATTCCGCGATAAGCATAGGGAGTAGCTACTCCCAACAAATAAATAATTAGGTACACAATGAATCGTCGTATCATTCCAGATCATCTACTAATGTGCCACGAGATCTAGCATAATCCATATAATCACGAACACGCTGTTGTTTAGCGATGAATATTTCATTTGCTTCATCATCAGATAAGCTTATTAAAAATCCCTCGTCCAATAACATATCCATAACTGCTGTTATTTCAATGTATTCCTTTACAATGTTGTATGCATTGGTGGCCGATTCATTTGGATAACTATCATCAGTTCCAAATCTCATTCCTTTATCAGCAACTTGTATTACTTCTGCACATTCTTCTGTTAAACATGTTAACAAATGTTCTTTCTTGTTCATTTAATTACCACAATAAATTAAAATGGCCCCTAAACACCTTAGAGCATTTAGCGGTTTTATTTGTCACATGATCAATAACCAGATCATCTTTAAATCTGTACGTTCGTATTTTATCGTTACGATCACCAGAACCAACTTGGTTCTTTCTGATATTAGAAATGATAGCTAAATTGCCTTGTACTTTCATTTCTTCTATTCGTTGTAGTATTCGTTGTTTAGCAGATCTGAAATTTGAATCTCTTTTTCTGCCTTGTTGTGATTCCATTATACCCGTAGGTACGTGAAATAATCTACAACAATTTCTGGTTTTGTTTCTATGTTGCCCACCAGCACCAGTACCACTAAACCATTCAACTCTAAAATCATTATCACTTACTTGAGATAACCTGCTGTCCGTAGCTATGTTATTATCAATAATAGCTACTGTTATAGTTGATGTATGTACTCGTCCTCGTTTCTCCGTAGGTGGAATTCGTTGAATTCTGTGTCCACCTGCTTCTTTTTTTAAATTTGATAAATCCTTACCAATTACTTCTATTTTGAAAAGACAATTAACTGGGCTAAAGCCAGTTCCACTTTCAGTTGTTGCGCTCTACCATTTTGATATACCCAGGTCCAAGTTCATTCAACGCAAATAACTTTGCATCTTCACCGCCAACTGCAGCTCTTATTTCTATTGTAGTTTTCATAATTGTCTCCTTGTGTTTACAATATTTATTGAAAAGAGAGGGTATAGTACTTACCACGGTTATCTCCGTCGAGTTAGGACTGCCGCCCGTCCGTGAATACGCAAACCACATTCTTGTCGAAATGAGTAGTGTGGCGCAACCCACCTATGCCATTTCTTTCCCACTTAGTTGCTTCGTTTGGTCTCTTTTCAATAAGTATTATTCTGTTTCCAACATCCTTTTACCACGCCATGAAGATTTTGGACTCCACACCATAGCTTGTGGTGTCTTGCAATATGGACACTCTGTCCGCTTAAAATCAAGAACATCATTAGCATGTAATAGTTCTGATGCATCCACTTCGTACAAAGCTTCACACTCACTACACTTTCCAACCCAATCGGATGCTTTATATTGTATATTGCCAGCTCGTAATTGTTTCATATGTATTGTCTGTTAATTTAAGTAAGTATTTACCATATATCGAATTCTTTGGAAAAAATCGTAATGATTTTTCTGAATTGCAACATGGACAATCCACTAGCCGGACAAACTTATTAGACATTATCATACATGCCTTATTTAATTTTGTCATGTCTGATTTATATATGGCTTTACAAACATAACAATCACCAAGCATGTGCGCTGGTACTTTTTTAAATAATTGGAACACTTTTAAAAAGCAATGTCATCATCCCAATTCTCCGGTGTTTCATATTGTGGCAGTTCATAGGGTAACAATGTTTCCCAATCTAATTGCTCACATGAACGTTTCACCTTATCCATATCCAAATCATTACGAATATCTCCAAATTGAGATACATCGTCGGTATTGAATATGTAGAAGCCAGTATTTATAACTTTATCCTTTTCAAGGATCTTAATTGATGATTCTGTTAAGATTTTAAATGACCACGCACCATAATTAATATACCATTCATTAGTACCAGTACGATATGATACCGTTCCAGAATCCAATACACAATATGTTGTCATTCTGTTTGCGCTTTGTTGTGTAATCCTTGTCTTTTTTCAACATTCAGTGCCACCGCCAACATACTAATATATAAGTTTGTATTATTATCTGTGGATTTTTTATATTCAGCAATCATTATCGGAATCATACCATGTTTCTTAAAAATTTCAAATCGCTGTTCGTCATTAGCTTCGATTGCTTCAGATATGTTTTCTGGTGTGATCACTGAATCCATATGTGCAAATACGTTACCAATTAACGTGTATGGTTGTTTGGACTTTTCACACATAATGTATAGCGATACTAACATTTCATTGTATGTTATTGTACCATTCAAGTAATTCGCTGTGAAGTATATAAATGGAAGAAAGCCAGATACATTATAGAAATCTAGTTGTTGTGAGGCTAATTTAAATCCTTCTTCAGTTTTAAACGAAGCTCGCAACCCCATACGTTGATTAGCAACTTGAGCTAAAAACAAATTGTACATTACAGCACACTTGAATCTGTTTGCACCAAACAACATATTGTACAGTCTGGTACAACTTTTAATAAAACGTGTTAAATCATTCATTTACTCACCTTGTGTATTAATGCCACTATCATTCCAAATGGCCATCCTAAAAAATTTAAAGCCCAACAAGCCCACACTTTCCATATAGGTCCAGTTGGATATATTTCTTGTTGTCTTTTTATTGCCAACAAACTCCAAAAGAATCCGATAGCCAAATAATTAATTATCATAATGTCTTTCTTAATTTTGTTAATACTATTGTTAAAAACTCAAGTTCTTCCAGTGCTATTTCTCTAGCTCTAACATCGAATGCTATTCTGGTACCATGTTTCTTTCTGTATTCAGATGTATATGCTATCCAGTCATCGTATGGCGTACCAGAGCACATTGTTTTACCAGTATGTTCTTTAATAGGACAACCAAAACATGCTTCTTTAACAATACGTTTGACACCCAACAAATAAATTTCACAAGGCTCACACCCATTGCTTCCGTAATCTTCACCACTTTGGAAAAGTATAGCTCTCCACTTTTCGGTTGCCTTTTCAAGTGTTTTTATTTGTTCGGCTATGCTTGTCCAGAGATTATCGCTCATTATTCCAACCCAACATCATAAACCAATGCAATGCTGCTCCAAATGCTAATACACCTATTACTGCTATAATACACATATTAATACGAATTGTAAACGCGAACAACATGAGTCGAAGATGGAAGTTTTGATATTTCTACATCATATCCATCTTTCATGTGATCCTTATACTCTGTTACAGCTTCGGAAATATCTACTTCGCACCCCGAACGATCTCCAGGTGGTTCATAACCAAAGAATTCTGACACTTCATCCGGTACATCAACATTAGCATCGGTGCAAGACTCCCAAATTAGTTTCATTTTATTCCAAGTTTCATCGGCTTTAATATAACCAACAATGTGAGTACTCATACCCATACAATTCTCCTATTTATTAACAATTTTTAAATGCAAGCTGATGGAACTTTTGCTGCTCGCCACATATTACACAAGGCATATCGTTCACCTTGAGATAGTTCTGTGTGATATCCATCTAATGTCATTGGAACTGGTTGTGCAAACAATCCAGAGTTGGTAGCTAATGCAGTACTAATACAGATACCACACACAGCTACAATCAGCATTACGGACTTCATTAAGTTTCTCGTGTCCATGGATGAATCTCCCCATCTGTTATATGATTATTTACAGTTTTGCGCAATCGTAATACCAATCTAGTTAACCAAGAAACACCAATACACAATAATATAATTGCACTAACTATCAAAACTGGATACCAATAATTAGTTAATACTACCATAGTACCTGGAGCAAAAAGGAATACTACCAAGCCAATGAATACGGCAAATGAAAAACTTTCATCCTTCCCTAAAACATTAAGGTGTGGTATGTTGGTTATCATCCATTGAATGATTATATTGCTCTTTGATTTGGTATCAGTTATCCATGCAAACCAGTGTTGGACAAGTGAAACTGATATTAAAATTGCAACCCACACACCCATACTGTACAGGCCATTTGGTATTACAGAATCAAATATTATTCTACTACTACTCATTTCATTTCTCCAGATGTTGTGTATTTGTGTGTTTACTAAATATTTTAGCTAAGCGTCGAAGCATTCTTACACCAAATGTTAATCCTACCGCTAGTGCTAAAATTCCTACTATCATGTAATAATTAATAACAATGGAAATAATAACAGGAATGAAAAATAATATTGTGGGTGGCACTATTATTGCTTCTGCACCATTGCTATAGTTGGGGTCTTCGGTGTCCTCATCTTTTATATATAATACACCATCTGACTTAGGTCTTGGATTTATTTTATAACCAAACCAATAAATCATTGCATAATTCATAAGAACATTGGGTGTAGGAGATGCATCTTCTATAAATGCTAACCACCAATGACCCAACTGTATTAAAAACATTACTGCAAACCAAAGTAATGGTAACTGCATTGCAGCTCCAACTAATATACATTCGTACGGTTGTAACATGTTATAATCCTTTTTTGTTTAATGTGATAATATTATCCACACATGTTATTTGAAGAAATAACAGTGCTTTCAGTCTTACCATATCTAGTTCATCAAATATTGTACAACTGATAGTATCTACAGTTAAATTGCCGTCATTCAAATGCATTGTTGTTTGATGTTTGTGTATTAAGTATACCACAAAATCGATTTGAGCCATTCTATATGCAAGTGCTCGTTGATCCATAAATGCATTCATAACATCTGGATGAACAGGCTCTGATTGCATTAGCATACTAGTTCTGGTTGTTTCTACCATCATTAAACTAAACATCGTTTGAAGCATTTTAGCTTCTGATTCAAATGTCACGCCAGCATTATGCATCGGTGTCAAATTATCTTTATGATTTGTGGATATTAATACCACCGCTAACAAAACTGTTGTTAATAACAAGACTCCATTTGTCCACCAACCAATACGAATCCTACATTTTTCTGACTCACTCATACGTTTCTCATCAATTAAAAAATTCTATTATACCCTAAAGATTATAAAAGTCTACGATTTTGTTTCGTGCGCATTTATATGGTTATCAATAACATTATACGGTTTAACAGATATTTGAAGTTTATACGGTTTAACAGATATCAGCAACAATTATTTTTGGTAACTAGACATATCAGAATTTCCGTATATACTATCTTGTTCGTTTTATGTCAGCATTTGGATTGCAGGGCTATTGTTGGCTGACATTAATAAAAACAATAGAACTGGGATTATAAAAAATATAACTATTGGAATGTTATAAAAATCACAATTGTGGGACTAGATTACGGATAATGCTCGGTCCTCCATATCATATGTTGTACTATGAATGGGATATATAGGTATAAAAAACTGCCATACTTCATGGTTGACGTCTCGGAGAACGTATCTTCACCTGGTAAACACACACGTTGTACATCAATACTATAACCGCCACATGCACAGTATTATACACAAGCCTTTTACATGCCATATTATATTGTATGGTTGAACGAGGAGCGGAAACTGTGGTTTTTAGTAATGGTGAATTGGTTACTGTCTGTATATTGGATTGATACCACCAAAATCCTTTGACTCGGGGTATACGGTAGATGATGTGGAATGTGAAGTATCACGATTAACACTTCGTTCCCACTGTGTGGTTTCCGTTGGTTTCGTTAGTATATTGATAGTCCTTTGGATTTCTAACAACCCACCTTTACATTTAGCCGGACTAATGATATCAACAGCATCATTATTGCGGACAATGATTGAAAAATCTTTCAAAGGCTTTTGAAATAACATAACACCAATTTGATGATTGTGTACCGTTTTGGTATCAGCTGGAAATGTGTGACTTACTAATATAGTTTTAATCATTTGTGCTGCCTGATTGGTTTTAATTAACCTATATTATACATAAAAACAATACAGGGTCAACATCCAAACGTAAAAAACCGTAGACCATTACAATCTACGGTTTTTTACGCTACCAACGCAAGCGTCTTTTTAATACAATCCTTCACTATATAATACATCATCTCTGGAACCACCATTACGTTCCATATCAATGTGCTGTCCACCATCAATTGCAACTTGCATAGCTTCTTTACGATCCATAAAGATACCAAACTGATCTATAAATCCTTGAATTCTGGTGGTTTTATCTAAATCTGGTAGTGCTCTAATGACAGTATTCATTACTTTATCATGATGTCTAGCACCACAAATGATGAGTCCATTATAATTAATTGCTGCACAAACAACATATCTTGTTCGTTTAGTCATCTTTATTCCTTAGTAATATTATTAATCCTAGTACGAGAGCAAACCATGCAATGATGATTACACTCCATACCAAGAAAAGAATCATCCGTCTCTTTGTTTATACGCGCGGGCAAAGATAGCAGTTCGAAATTCATCACACATTTCGTGTAATGTGTTATCATCCAATTCGCCTAATGGAATTGTTGGTGCTATTTTAAAGCCATCTTGTTTCTTTCCTGGTGGTAGTTTTGCTGATACGCTATTTGGGACAGGAAAGGGATTTAAGTCTAAGTTAATTGTAGTCATGTTATCATTCCAGTTCAGATAGAATGGCGTTTAATTCCATTTCACGACGTTGTTCTGGAGAGACAATAGCTTCTAATCTACGTTCCATATCTTCCAATTTGCGTTTTTTGTTTTTGATTTTAATTGT
>Ga0164313_10002454_pt1 | contig 16613 bp, 15 predicted proteins | sample GuaBasSedimGuay4_FD_113735 | JGI IMG/M metagenome (GOLD analysis project Ga0164313, IMG submission 113735) | Subseafloor sediment microbial communities from Guaymas Basin, Gulf of California, Mexico - Guay4, Core 4569-4, 0-3 cm | ecosystem: Environmental > Aquatic > Marine > Hydrothermal vents...
ATGTTTATCCGCCCAACAGAAGAGCAATTAGAATCTTATGGAGAGCCAGATTTTGTTGTATTGAATGGATCTAAAGTTGAAAATGACAAATGGCAAGAACACGGTTTAAATTCTGGAGTATTTACAGTATTTAATTTAACTGAAAAGATGCAGGTTATTGGTGGATCTTGGTATGGTGGTGAAATGAAAAAAGGGATGTTCGCAATGATGAACTATTACTTGCCTCAAAGAGGAATTTCTGCAATGCACTGTTCGGCTAATGTTGGTGAAGATGGAAATACCGCTATTTTCTTCGGATTATCAGGAACAGGAAAAACGACTTTATCTACTGATCCAAAAAGACAATTAATTGGTGATGACGAACATGGATGGGATGATGAAGGTGTATTTAATTTTGAAGGTGGATGTTATGCTAAAACAATTGATTTAGATTCTGAAGCCGAACCAGATATTTATGGCGCAATTAGAAGAGATGCATTATTGGAAAACGTAACTGTAGATGAAAATGGTAAAATTGACTTTACTGATGGTTCTACAACGCAAAACACACGTGTTTCTTACCCAATTTATCATATTGATAATATTGTAAAACCTGTTTCTAGAGCAGGTCATGCAAACAAAGTTATATTCTTAACAGCTGATGCTTTTGGTGTAATGCCTCCAGTATCTAAGTTAACTCCAGAGCAAACTAAATACCACTTCTTATCAGGGTTTACGGCAAAATTAGCTGGTACTGAAAGGGGTGTTACAGAACCGCAACCTACTTTTTCTGCTTGTTTTGGTGAAGCGTTTTTAACGCTACACCCAACTAAATACGGTGAAGAATTAGTTAAGAAAATGGAAGCACATGGTGCAGAAGCTTATTTGGTAAATACAGGCTGGAATGGAACAGGGAAAAGAATTTCTATTCAAGATACAAGAGCTATTATCGATCGTATCTTAGATGGTTCAATTGAAAGAGCGGAAACTAAAACGATTCCAGTATTTAACCTAGAAGTGCCTACTTCTTTAGAAAATGTTAATGACGATATTTTAGATCCAAGGGATACTTATAAAGATGTTGCTGAATGGAATAAAAAAGCTGATAACCTAGCGAATTTATTTGTAAAAAACTTTGAGAAGTATACGGATAACGAGGAAGGTAAAGCTTTAGTCGCGGCAGGACCGCAAATATAATGTAGTCTTGGTTAGTACTAATTAACTGCTACTGGCTTTAACTAAAAAAGGCTTTCAAATTAATTTGAAAGCCTTTTTTATATTTATGAGAAAGTGTTTCTACTTTCTTTTATTAGCTTCAATAATATATTTTTCCAAAGCCATTGTCATAGATGGCATTTCTGGAGTTGGAGCTTTAATATCTATTCGCAATCCTTTGTCTTCTGCAGCTTTTACAGTTGTGTTTCCAAAAACTGCAATACGAGTTTCGTTTTGTTCAAATTTAGGAAAGTTTTTGTACAAAGATTTTATTCCACTAGGACTAAAGAAAACCAAAATGTCATAATACACATTTTTCAAATCTGAAAGGTCACTTATAACCGTTGTGAAAAAAGTAGCTTCTTTCCATGTGACTCCTAGGTCATTCATTAACTTAGGAACTTCAGGTTTTAATTTATCTGAAGAAGGAAGTAAAAACTTTTCAGCTTTATATTTTTTAATGATTGGAATAAGTTCTGCAAATGTTCTTTTTCCAACATAAATTTTACGTTTTCTGTACACAACATATTTCTGTAAGTAGAAAGCAACAGCTTCACTTTGGCAAAAATATTTCATAGAATCTGGAACTTTAAAACGCATTTCTTCTGCTATTCTAAAATAGTGATCAACAGCATTTCTGCTTGTTAAAACAATAGCAGTAAATTTTGAAAGATCTACTTTTTGAGCACGAACATCTTTGCTCGATACTCCTTCCACATGTATAAAACATCTGAAATCTATTTTTACCTTTTGCCTATCTATTAAATCGAAATAAGGAGAGTTTTCTACCGTGGGCTCGGGTTGAGAAACTAAAATAGTTTTCACTTTCATATAAAACAGCTTTTATTGGTTACCCTATCTATACAAGTGCTTTATATAGTATTATATAGGGGGAAATTTCGAGAGTGCAAAGATACAAAATAAAATAAAAAAAGTTACTAAAAAGTAAAGTTCTGTAATTTTTGAGACTGTAAAAAATTATGAAGCTATTAAATAGCACTAAAACACTAGTGAAAACCAGTAATGTTATTAGGCTAGGTTTGAAAGAAAAATAGAATATTAGGTTGGCTCCAAAAATCAAAAGAGACAGAAAATTTCTATAAGTTAACTTCCTATAAACATATTGGTTTATAAAGTCATCGATAGAAAATATAGTCCCTATCAATTTTTCAATAATTAATTTTATACTTAAAAACACAAAAACTCCAGTAGAAATTTGAATAAATAAGTTAGGGTTTGTTTTACTTTCTTCAGAAAAAAACAGGTAGATTAAAAGTGATATTGAAACAATTTGAATGCAAAAAAGAATAATATTAAACGGGTGTTTTATATCATCTGTGATGCCTTTTGTAATAAAATAGTTGTTAGATATGGGAAGTTTAATAAAATCTTCAAACCTTTTTTTATATAATACGCTTACAAAAGCCAATAGTACAAAACATGCCGCTAATAAAATTGTTATCCAATCTTGCGATATTAATGATCTTTCAATGTATTGCATACGGTTTTTAAAGATGGATAAAGGTACAGTTTTTAATACATCAATACGAACTCATTTACAATATCCTTCACATTTAATTAAGCAAAAAAAAGTACATTTGTTAAATATGGGGAATATGAATAATGCCTTGGTAGTGATACCTACTTTTAATGAAATTGAAAATATTGAAAACATCATCAGAAATGTTTTTTCATTATATAATGATTTCGATATTTTGGTTGTTGATGATAATTCTCCCGATGGAACTTCAGAGGTTGTAAAAACCTTAATTATCGATTTCCCAACTCAACTTTTTTTAGAAAAACGAAAAGGGAAACAAGGGTTAGGAACAGCATATATTCATGGTTTTAAATGGGCATTGCAAAGAGAATATGAATACATTTTTGAAATGGATGCAGATTTTTCTCATAACCCAAAAGACTTAATTCGGTTATATAATGCTTGCAATAAGGAAGGTTGCGACATGTCTATTGGTTCTCGTTATAAAACAGGAGTTAATGTGGTAAACTGGCCTATGAGCAGAGTATTGTTGTCTTGGCTGGCTTCAAAGTATGTGCAATTTATAACAGGAATGAACATTTGTGATACAACTGCTGGTTTTGTTTGTTATAAACGAAAAGTTTTAGAGAAAATAAATCTTGATAAAATACAGTTTGTAGGTTATGCATTTCAGATTGAAATGAAATTTAAGGCACATCTTCACAAATTTAAAATAGTAGAAGTTCCAGTAATATTTACCGATAGAACTCAAGGAACATCAAAAATGAGTGGAGGGATTATTTCCGAAGCTATTTTTGGAGTAATTTCAATGAAATTTAGAAGCATATTTACAAAATACGAGATTTAATGGGTACAATTTTAATTAAAAATGCACAGATCGTAAATGAAGGCATCATTAAAAAAGGAGATGTTTTAATAGAGAATGATCGTATTGTGGAAATTGACGACAGTATAAGTGTAAAATCTTCAGAAACACAGGTTATTGATGCCGAAGGGCGATATTTGTTGCCAGGATTAATAGATGATCAAGTACATTTTAGAGAACCCGGACTTACTCACAAGGCAACTATAGAAACCGAATCTAGAGCAGCAGTGGCTGGTGGAATCACTTCGTTCATTGAAATGCCCAACACCGTTCCTCAAGCTACTACGGTTGAGAAGCTAGAGGAAAAATTTTCAATAGCTAAAGAAACTTCTTGGGCAAATTACTCTTTTATGTTTGGTGGGACGAATGATAATCTTGACGAAATACTTAAAGTAGATGAGCAAAAAGTGGCTGGGCTAAAATTGTTTTTGGGTTCATCTACCGGTAATATGTTAGTGGATAATCCAGAAGTTTTAGAAGAAATATTTAAAAAGACAAATCTTTTAATTTCTGTACATTGTGAAGATGAGGCTACCATAAAAAAGAACATGGAAGATCATCTAGCTGAATATGGGGAGGATATCCCTATCGAAATGCATCCAGTGATTAGAAGTGCTGAGGCTTGTTATATTTCTTCTTCAAAAGCGATAGAGCTCGCTAAAAAAACAGGAGCACGATTGCATGTTTTTCACCTTTCCACTGAAAAGGAAACACACCTTTTATCAAATAAAAAACCGTTAGCAGAAAAGAAAATCACTGCCGAAGTTTGTGTGCATCATTTATGGTTTACAGAGGAAGATTATAAAACAAAGGGCACCAAAATTAAATGGAACCCTGCTGTTAAGAGTCAGAAAGACAAAGATGGATTGTGGAAAGCATTATTAGACGGCAGAATTGATGTGCTTGCAACAGACCACGCTCCACATACATTAGAGGAAAAAAACAATGTATACACTAAGGCTCCTTCGGGAGGGCCATTGGTTCAACATGCTTTAGTGGCTTTATTAGAAATGCACCATAGAGGAAAAATATCCTTAGAAAAAATTGTCGAGAAATCGGCACATAATCCTGCGATATTATTTCAGATAAAAGATAGAGGGTATATAAGAAAAGGCTATAAAGCAGATTTGGTATTGGTAGATTTGGTGTCGCCTTGGACAGTGAATAAAGAAAATATATTTTATAAATGTGGATGGTCACCTTTTGAAGGGACTACTTTTAAGTCTAGAATAACTCATACTTTTGTAAACGGAGTACTTACCTATCATAACTTTAAGTTTCCAAACAAAAGCACTCCTGAACGATTAACATTTAACAGATAATGAAGTATTTTTCTTTTGTATTAGTAGCACTTTTATTTTTAGGTTGTCAGGAAGTTAAAAAACCTGAAAAGCCAACCGACCTAATTTCAAAAGATAAAATGGTTGATATTTTGACTGATGTTTATATTAGTAATGCTTCACGAAGTATTAACAACAAGCTTCTTAAAGATTATAACATTAAGTTAGACTCTGTTATTTATATAAAATACAATATTGATAGTCTTCAGTTTGTTGAGAGTAATGCATATTATAGTTCAAATTTAAAGACTTATACTAAGTTGATTAGCTCTGTAGAGGAACGACTGAAGGTTCTTCAAGTAGAGAAAGATAGCGTCTATGATATCGTTAAAAAACAAAAGAAAGATACTATTTCTGGGAAAAAAATGGAGAAAGCTGGCTTATTGGGAGACCCTGTTGAAGACAGTTCTAATTAAAATCTCTAAGGTAATTTCGAGACACTCTTTCTATCGTCTTTTCGTGATTTTTATAATTAAAATCTAACTCTTTTTCAATTTTAGAGCCATCATAAGAGCGTGTTTTATATAATGTTAATACGGTAGCTTTTAATAACCTTCGTTTTGTTTTAAACAGCTTATTTGAAAACCAATCTATATTAGAAAAAGCGATCATTTTCCATTTAGCAATCAATTTGTAAGGAGGTTTTTTGTTGAGGTTGTCAGCTAATTTTGTGAGGAAAGCTTTATAAGAAATATTTTCGGCGACCAATATGTAATTCTTATTTACAATAGTGCTGTTTAATAATGAAATCATAACTTCAGCTACATCTTCTACGTCTACAATTCCAACACCTCCCGTAGTATAATATTTGACTCCTTTATAAACAGTTCTTAAAATTCCTCCACTAGCCGAGCTCCAAATCCCTTCTCCTAAAATTACTCCAGGATGTACAATTACAGCATCTAATCCTTCTTGAGTACCTCGCCAAACTTCCATTTCGGCATTGTATTTTGTAATGGCATATACACTGTTATCTTCTTCAGGATTGTATTCGGTTTCTTCGGTAATTAAATCGCCATTTGCAGTTTTTCCTATGGTAGCAATGGAGCTCACATAGCATAACTTTTTTACTCCCTGCGACAAACTAAAGTTAACAATATTGGCGGTTCCCTCTACATTTACTTTTTTAAGTGTTGGGTAATGTCTAGGGTTAAAACTTATATAGGCAGCACAATGATACACATAGTCAATGTCTTTAAAAGCAGGAGTAAGTGATGGAACATCGGTAATATCTGCCACCATCCATTCAATTTTAGTAAAGAGAATTTCATGCTCGTTGGTGTAATAGGAGAAGACATTTTTAACGGCCTCTAAATCGCTAGATTTTCTGTGAATAGCTCGCACATTTTCTCCTCTATTTATTAAAGAATATAATAAATGTGCTCCTACTAAACCGGTACCTCCTGTTACTAAAATCATAAATCAAATGTAGTTAATTATAAAACTAAAGATACACTCGTAGATATATGTTTTGCTTTATCCATTCTATAAACACTTAAAAACACCTGTATTTTTTCTTTTTTTCATTTTGAGGATTCCCGTAAGAAAAATTAATCCAAGCTATTTAGTTTTATAAAAAATAAATATACCGGTTATTCTTGTATGCTACCACTTATTGCTTTGTAATGTTTTAAATAAGAATTTCTATTTAAACTAAACTAATTATTTAGGCCTTAAAAGATTACACATTAACTTTAAAAACCAGGAACCATGAAAGTAAAATTTATTACCCTAATGTTTTTAACATTTACATTTATTTCTTATTCGCAAACAGAAGATTTTATCTGCGGTTTTAGATCTGCAGATGAAAACAATCAATTTGATATTTCACAATTTAGTAACTCAGTAGATCCTGCTGTGTTATATGCAAAACAACCTAAAGTTTTTAACGTATTTTTTTGGCAGGTAAATAAATATAGTGGACAGTTTGGCAATGGTCCAAATGATACGAGTAATGATATTACAGAAGAGGAAGCTTTGTCTGCAATAGCTTATCTAAATATATTTTTCAATCAATTTAATATCTTTTTTAAATATCGTGGCTTAGATCAATTTAATAGTCCAGAAACGGTTTACCTACAAGAACCTAATCCAAACCCTTATTCAAACACTTGTATTGACATTTTAGATAATCAAGGAAACCCAATAATAGATGTTAATGGGTTTAACACAATTGATGGCAGCGAATGTCAAATTAATCAATTACGAGTTTATGCTTCAAACAATGGTTTCATGCCTAATAATTACATTAATATTTATATACCGTATAGTACTATCGGTTTTGGTGGTGCTGCAAGTTATGCTAATCCAAATTTGATTAATAAACGAAGTAGTTTTAATTCAGATGGAATTATTCATGAAATGGGACATGCATTATATCTTTTCCATCCTCACATGAATTTCATTGATTTAGATAATCCAAATTATACTGATTGTGAACACGTAACAAGAGAACCATTTATGACCGATCTTATAACACCCAATATGGATTACAATGCAGATATAGCTGGTGATTTTATAATTGATACTAATGCAGCACCTGATTTTCATAGAGAACATTATTATGAGCTTTTAGGTCAAGTTTCTGAGGTGGATGCAGCAGCAAATTATATAGAATGGAAATATATTAATAACGCTCCCGATTGCAACTATTTAGGTAGCGGAAGAGATTGTCAAGGTGATTTGTATCAAATAACCCCTTCAGACACTAAAAACATCATGTCTTATACTAGAGCTGAATGCAAAGAAAGTTTTACCATTGGGCAGGCTATAAGAATGCATGAAATAGTTGAACTTTGGGTTACTAATTATGAATCTAGAAGAGGTGATTTGTCAGATTTATATGAGCCCTACAAAGGGGAATACTATGTAGCGGGGCCTGTATCACCAAATAATCCTCCTCTTTTTCAACCTGGTTTTAAGTATAAGTTTGTAGAGTGTGAAGGTGATTTTCCTACACCTGCTGAATATGGGAATGTATTTACTTATGATTTAAATACAGTATTGCTGAGTATAGATAATGACGAAACAAATTATAATACGATAGTACACCCCAATCATACAGCTATACAAATAAAGCATGGGTATGGAGATTTTTTAGAAACTCCACAAAAATGTTATGACAATTGGAATTTAAAACCAATTGGAGGCAGTATCACAAAATTTAATGATGATACATTTAATACCAATGTTACTATAACCCCACAAGATTCAACAGCAATAAATAATCAAGATTTGATACAAAATTTAGATAGTGGTTTATATAAAATTGATAAAATTTACAATGATGGCTCTACTGAAGAAACGGTAATTATTAAAGATAATAATTAATTATATAGCATCCTTTTATATCATTAATTGTATATAAGGAAGCTATTTTATACATTTATAAAATGAAAAACCTTTTTTTGCTAGTACTGTTTATATTTCCTTTTTTTTCTTATGCACAATTTAGTGAAATGCAAATTATAACCTTTGAGATTTCTAGTCCTTGGTCTATATTTGTTGTAGATATAGATGGAGATGGAACTTTAGATGTTTTAGCTACTTCAGAAGTAGACAATAAAATTGTTTGGTTTAAAAATGAAGATGGATTGGGTAATTTTGAAGACCAACAGATTATTACTCAAAATTTAGAATACACTAAATATGTAACTGCAGCTGATTTAGATGGTGATGGCGATATGGATGTTTTGGCAACATCTGCTTCTAATGATTTGTTGGTTTGGTATGAGAATTTAGATGGTTTGGGTACTTTTAGTAATCAGCATATTATATCCTCTACAATAATAAATCCATATAAAGCAATAGCTGTAGATGTAGATTCAGATAATGATTTAGATATTATTGCAGCATTTCCTCAATCAAATAAAATAGCATGGTTTGAAAATTTAGATGGTCTAGGTAATTTTAGTTCACAACATTTTATTACGAATAGTGCTATAAATGTTTTCTCTGTAGATTTTGCTGATATTAATGGGGATGGTATTAAAGATGTAATTTGTGATAGCTCAAGTAATGGTAATGGCTACCCATCTTGGTATGAAAATGATGGAGCTGGTAATTTTGGTTCTCAACAAGAGATCACACAAGATACTTTTGGATCAATTTATGTGATTGCTGATGATTTGGATGGCGATGGTGATATGGATGTGCTAAATATTGAATTTGGTGGAGAAACTATAGCTTGGTATGAAAATACAGACGGATTAGGAAATTTTGGGCCTAAACGTATTATTATAGCCCCAATAAATGCTTCGTTTCAAATTTTTACGGCAGACCTTGATAACGATGGAGATAAAGATATTGTTTATAACTCACAAGATGTAAATATTGATAAAGTAGCATGGCAAGAAAATGATGGAAATGGCAATTTTGGAGCACAACAAATTTTAACTACAGATGTATTTGCTCCAAGGGGCTTGTTTTCTGCAGATATAGATAATGATGGAGATAATGATATCTTATTTTCTTCTATTGGAAATAATAAAATTGGGTGGTTTGAGAATTTAACCATATTGGGAGTAGCCGAGACATTGCAATTAAAAATAAAAGTATATCCCAACCCTGCAAATACTGTATTATATATTAGCAATAGTAGCACTTATAGTATAAACTCTTTACAAATTACCGATTTACAAGGAAAAACAGTAAAACAAGTAAATAAAAATACAAGTCAACTTGATATTTCTAATTTAGAATCTGGAGTTTATTTTGTAAAGATACTTACAGATAAAGGTAGTTTGGTTAAGAAGATTATTAAACAGTAGTTAATATCGCAACAAATCGTTCAATGTTTTTTTAATAGTCTCAATATCTTTTTTTGAAACACCACCTAATTTCTTTTTTAAGCGTTCTTTTGAAACAGAGCGAATATGAAAAGTGAGTATTTCTGAAGTAGTTTTGAGTCCGTTTTTAGTAGTTGGTTCAAGAACCACATTTCCTTTAAATCTTTTTATTTTAGTGGTTAATGGACAAACAATAACAATATAGCTTGGAAAAATTTAACTATAATAGAAATGGATTTGGATACTCCCTCACCTGTCGGAGGTATTGTGGTTGTAGGTAATTTTTTCAATGAACCAAAAGAATTTACTTTAGAATTTTCTAAAGAAACCCAAGAAGTTGGAAAACCAATTTATGAAGAAGCAGAAATATCTATTACTTTAGATGATATTATTTATAATGCTTGGAATGATGGTGGGAAAGTTTCAGAAAATTTCAAAAACACAACAGATAGTAGTAAAATTATTGTTGAAAATAACTATGCTATAATAGAAAATATTCAATTAGCTCCTAATGAAATAGGAACTATATCTGTAGATTTTAATTTTTTAACTAAAGAAATAACTAATAAAACTAAGTACATCTATCATTTAGTTCAAAGAGATGCTGTTACTAATAAAGTAATTGGAGGAGAAACTTTTGAAATACGCAAACCTGTCCGACCCACTTTTGATGCCGATGCGGGAGATGATGAAGAAATTGAAAAAAATGAAAGTATTACTATATCTGCAGGAGAGATAAATGAAGATGCGACCTATAATTGGTACGATCCAGAAGGCAACCTTATATATACTGGAACAGACCTTACAGTTTCTCCAGACATAACTAAAACTTATAAATTAGAAATCGTATCTAATATAGATGGGTTTAAAGATTATGACGAGGTTGAAATTAGTATTAAGCCCTTTAGAATTGAAACTATATACCCTAATCCTACAAATAATATTTTAAATATTGACTATATTACAACAGATGCAACCTCTGCCTATGTAATGTTTGTAAATATGAATTCAGGAAGTAGTGATAATTATATTCTTAACACGCAACAAACCAACATTAGCATAGATGTTTCTGCATATACCACAGGCTTATATAATATTATTTTAGTTTGTGATGGTGAAGTTCAAAATTCTAAAACGCTTTTAAAAGAATAACTAAAAAACAGTATTATGAAAACAAAAAAAATCATACCACTTAAAACCTTTTTAATATTGCTTTTTTTCTTTTACCAAGGCTTACAATCAACTGTTCTCTATGGTCAAACAACTGCAATCCCTGACATAGGTTTTGAACAAGCACTTATTGATTTAGGGATTGATAGTGATGGTATTATAAATGAGCAAGTGCTTACTAGCGATATTGATACAGTAATAACACTTGATATTAATCATAAATTTATACTAGATTTAACAGGAATTGAAGATTTTGTTGCCTTAGAAGTTTTAGATGTTAGTGGGAATTATCTAACAGACCTTGATGTGAGTAGCAATGTCCAACTAAAAGAACTCTATTGCAATAGCAATTCTGCATGGTTCAGTATGAGTTTTATTTCCCTAGACCTTAGTAATAATGTAAACTTGGAGTTGCTCCATGGTGAGAATTTGGTTTATTTAGAAACATTAAATGTAAAAAATGGGAATAACCCTATATTACTTGTTTCTTTATCTTGCAATTTTGAAGGTGAACCATGTGAGCTAACAGAACTAAATTGTGTTATGGTAGATAATGAAGCTGCTGCTACAAATAACGAACCTCCTTATTTAAGTTGGTTTATACAAGCAGATGATTACTTTTATTCTGAGGATTGTAGCTTGGGCATAGCAGATGATTTACAAACACAATTTGTTCTTTTCCCAAACCCCGCTAATAATCTAATTCGTATAGAAACTGATTATTCTATTAACTCAATTAAAATTTTTAATACATTAGGCAGATTAGTATTAGAACAAATTAATCCTTCAAATCAAATAGATGTATCTAACTTATCTACGGGTCTTTTATTTGTGAAGTTAGAAACAGATAAAGGTTTTATAACAAAGAAAATTGTTAAAGAATAAAATAAAACTATATTTTGACACTATCCTAAAAAGTGCGTAAGTTAAAAATAAATTGGGGTTAGATTTTTTTTTTAAAAGTCTGACCCTTTTTGTTCAAGAGGGTTTTTCACCTTCAATTATAAAAATCAATACTTCGACAAATCATTCAATATTTTAATTCTACCATGAATATGATAAAGATTGTTAACGACATGATCCATACATTTTTAGGCTATTAATTAGAGGCTAGAAGCTAGAATAAACAACTTCAGTCTTCTAAGGACTTTTTTTTAATTAATCAGTTATTTAACTATATTTAATGATTCACTCTTTCTTTTTTGCCACGAATAGACCAATACTATTCCAAGGTTTTTTTGATATATCTACAAATAAGTGCATAAAGACAAAAAGAATTTGATATTTGTGTGAATCTTTCAGAATTTATTTCAGCAATAATGATAATATTCGTGTATTTGTGGCTTTACAAAAACAACTGATTAGTTGCTTTTTTTTCAATGAGAAAATATTTTCGTACTCATTCGTGTAATTTGTGTCTTTTTCAAAATCTATGATGTAGATACTAATTAGAAATATATCTTTGCATCAAAATAAAGAACATGCTTAAAAATTTCGTTGAAGAATTAAAATGGAGAGGAATGATTCATGATGTGATGCCAGATACAGACACACATCTTATGGAACAAATGCGAGCTGCTTATGTGGGTTTTGATCCTACTGCAGATTCACTTCATATTGGGAACCTAGTTCCAATTATGTTATTGGCACATTTTCAACGATGTGGGCATCAACCTATTGCTTTGGTAGGTGGTGCAACAGGTATGATTGGCGACCCTTCAGGGAAATCTAATGAACGAAATTTATTAGATGAAAAAACACTGCGTCACAATCAAGAATGTGTTCGTAAGCAGTTGGCTCAATTTTTAGATTTTACTTCTGGAGTAGAAAATGAAGCGGTTATGGTGAATAATTATGATTGGATGAAGGAGTTTTCGTTTCTAGATTTTATTCGTGATGTAGGTAAGCATATTACCGTTAATTATATGATGGCGAAAGATTCAGTTAAAAGCCGATTAACAGGTGATGGTGAAGGAATGTCATTTACAGAGTTTACTTACCAAATGGTGCAGGGTTATGATTTTCTTCATTTATACAGAGAGAATAATTGCACCCTAGAAATGGGAGGTAGTGACCAATGGGGAAATATTACCACAGGAACAGAATTAGTTAGACGTATTGGAAAAGGTAAAGGCTACGCGCTAACTTGTCCATTAATCACTAAAAGTGACGGAAGCAAGTTTGGAAAAAGTGAAGGCGGAAATATTTGGTTAGATGCCAACAGAACCTCTCCTTATAAGTTTTACCAATACTGGATGAATACCAGTGATGAAGATGCTGAAAAATATATCAAAATTTTCACCTTTTTAGATAAGGAAACGATAGATGCTTTAGTGCTTGAACATAAAGAAGCTCCACATATGCGCTTGCTTCAAAAACGTTTGGCAGAAGAAGTTACGATTACCGTTCACGATAAAGAATCATTAGATAAGGCGATAAAAGCTTCTAATATGTTATTTGGAAAATCTACTTCTGAAGATTTAAAAAACCTAGATACTGCTACTTTTTTAGATGTATTTGAAGGAGTAACACAAGCAGAGGTATCTATGTCTGAAATAGAAAACGGATTGGATATAATAGGTGCCTTAGCTGAAAAAACAGGTTTTTTAAAATCGAATGGTGAAGCTAGACGCGCTTTAAAAGAGAATTCAGTTTCAGTTAATAAAGAAAAAGTAAAAGAAGGGTTTTCTATTACAACTTCAGATTTAATAAATAACCAATTTGTGTTATTGCAAAGAGGTAAGAAGAATTATTTTATTATAAAGGCGGTGTAAAAAACGTGAATTTTTAATAGATATTTTGCGTTAGTGTCATCAATCCATTACCGTTACCAAGTTAAAAATATTAATAACTAATTCTTGTTCTGCTAAAGTCAAATTGTTAGTTGACATCGTCAATGAATTGTATCCATAAGGGCTATTAATTGAATCACTTACTTTGTACAGATGTATTCTTGTATAATTAAATTCTGGATTAACGGGTCTTACTATTTGTCTAAAATGACCATCAACATTGTCTTCAATAATCTCATAATCATCAGGAGATAAATTTGTTGCAGGAGAAGTATACCATCCAAAATCGAAAGATAGAGATATTCCAGATCCAGCAACTGTTCCCACATAAGAGTCAATACCTTGCCCTTCGGTTAACTCAAATTCATTAGGAAATTCAAATTTATAAGCACCTATTTCAATTGTATTTATTTCATTCGAATTTTCATCTTCATAATCACTTTTACATCCTGTAATAAGTAAGAGAACAATAATGGTCAAATATTTTAAGAGTTGTTTCATTATTCTATGTTTTTCGGCATTTTCCATAAACGTTCAGAAATACACCTATTTATTATTCTTGTCATCATATAATTTGCGGGCTTCTTTACGAGATTTTTCAAAAATATCACCCCCAAATTTTTCGAAGATTAGTTCTTTCATTACTTGAGAATAACATTCACTATAATTAGAACTAACACAACCCATGTTTTTGAAAACAATATTATAATTACTCTTCATATAACTTTGATAGAAATTAGAGAAATCAGGATGAATTTGATAAACTAATCCATAAGAAAAACAATTATAAACCTCCTTATTGAAATCTTCTTTTGCTTGAATAGTTCCTTGATCGCAAGTTTGAATAGTATAGGTTATTGAGTCTTTCTTATTGAAATTATTCTCTTGGGAATAAATATTTCCAAAATAAATTATTATTAGTAATGCAAGAATGTTTTTCAATCGCTATTTTTTTTACAATTTACGAAAAAATTAATTTAATTTTCCCAACCACTTCCCCAAGAGTAAAAAAAATAGTTTCATACGCTAATGACATTGTTTTGGAAACTACAGATTTGAACATTGTAGTTTTTGTCGGGGACGGTTTACTTTTTATATTATAATAATTGGCAAAAGTCATAGCCCTTTTCATGTGATGTGGGTCTGAAACGATTAAGGCAGTTTTAAACCCTAATGAATCCATTAGTTGTTTGGAGTATTTAAAATTTTCGTAAGTGGATATAGATTTTTCTTCAGTAATAATTGCTTCATTTGGAATTCCTTGAGTTAGTGCGTATTTTTTTGCAACACTACTTTCAGTTTCACTTTGTCCCTTACCCAAGCCTCCGGTAAAAACTATTTTTTTAGCAAGACCTTTATTGTATAAGTAGATGCCATGATTGATTCTTTCTCTATAAACAGAAGAAACTTTTCCGTCTTTTATACTGGTGCCCAACACTATAATAACATCGCTTTTGTCTTCAGAATATTCAAATGAATAATTATATATTACAAAAGCATTGAATATAAAATAGCACCAAATTAAAAATCCGATGCTAAAAAACACCTTTGTTTTACTTATAATCATTATTCATTTTTAAGAATAGTTGAAATATCAAAACGATCTCTTTATAAAAAATTTGAAACTTCAGGATAAGGAACCAGCGAACTTATTAATAAAGCAATACTGTCTTTTAAAATGATAGTGATACTAATCAATATGGCGACGATTAATATTGCAACAGAAATATTGTTTTTTTTTATTTCTTTAAATTCATTTACACCCGTGGTTAGTACAGAAAAAAGAAAAAACACAGAAGCATTTATAAAAACAGAAGCTACAAAGCCTATGAGTAAGTAGAGTCCAGAGTAAAGAGCAATTGTAGAGATATCTATAGCCTCTGTTTGTGTGGTAGACAGTCTTATGATATTTGTAATAGAAGGTAAAATTTCACTTAATATAATACCTACAGAAAGCACAATGCCTGAAGTAAAAATGGTAAAAGCTAGATTATCACCACGCAAATCGTGATCTCTAAAAAAGAGCCATTTTAGAATTTTATAGGTCATAAAAATTATGACTACTGTTATGATTATAGATAAGACAATTTCGATAAGTGATAAAATAAAAAGATTGGTGTTCATAATTATATTATTTACTTGTTAGTACTACATTCCAATAGGTCACATCGTCAAAGCCTGGAGACAGGTAACCTACCTCAAAATATTTTGCTGTTGTTTCCCACAGCGTATATTTTTTGCCCTTATATATTTTGTGTAAACCGCTTGCCGGAAGGTTGATTCCAATAATTGAATGGCGATAAAACTCACTATTAACTATGGCAACATCGTAGTTAAAATGTTTTAAAATGCTATAAATTAATACGGTTCTGGTGTCGCAATCTCCTTTTAAATTTTTTATAAATGAAACGGGATTTTGAATTCCATATTTAATATTTCCGATACAGCATTCTGGACAATCTTCTAAAATATGTTTAGTTGTTAAATCGTAATTTTCTGTTGGACATTCTCTTTGAAATACAAATGAATATGGAATATCCTGAATACAACTGACCACCATTTCAGCAAACTCCATTTGGTTTAACTTTTTGTCTTGATTAATCTTGATAAAAGTCTCCATAATCAAGTCTAGACTTGGCGTATCGGTGCGTTCAATGTAATCATATAAATTCCCCCAAAAATGCTCTTTAGATTCTGGATTGTACCTGTTTATGTGATTTTTAAGCCTACTGTAATCTGTTTCACGAACACTTAGGTCGCCTTTAAAATTGTTTCCGTAATTATCTCTCCAAACGCGATTACTAGTGTAAAGAATTAGCGTGTCGTTATCTTCAATAATTTTGGTTTCTGAAATTTCTTCTTCAGTAGTAAAAGTGATTTTTTCATTATCCTCAGGAAGTAAAGAGTTTAGTAAAAATCTAACTGTAAATTGAAGTCCGAAGAGAACAATAAAAACGATAACAC
>Ga0164313_10002455_pt1 | contig 16613 bp, 18 predicted proteins | sample GuaBasSedimGuay4_FD_113735 | JGI IMG/M metagenome (GOLD analysis project Ga0164313, IMG submission 113735) | Subseafloor sediment microbial communities from Guaymas Basin, Gulf of California, Mexico - Guay4, Core 4569-4, 0-3 cm | ecosystem: Environmental > Aquatic > Marine > Hydrothermal vents...
GAATCTCACCCTTTAAAAAATAAATATAGAATGCTGACTTGTTAACGTTTTTAATAAAAAACACAAAGAACATAGCTTTGAAGATTGGATTTTATTATCAGAAAAAGACAAAAATGATGAATCAATATTTGGAATGTTAAATGGAATCATTCAGGAACAGAAGAAATGAAAAATTAATTACAATTCATAAGATTCCTGCCTTCGCAGGAATTTGTATCTTTAACCCATGCAAATTCCATCAGGAAAAAAAATATACTTCTCCAGCGATAATCATTTAGGTGCTCCTACTAGTGAGGAAAGCTTGCCTCGTGAAAAGAAATTTGTTAGGTGGTTAGATACTATAAAGGAAGACGCAGCAGCTATTTTTTTATTAGGCGATCTTTTTGATTTTTGGTTCGAATACAAACAAGTCGTCCCAAAAGGCTTTGTAAGAGTTCTTGGGAAATTAGCTGAAATCTCCGACTCTGGAATCCCAATTTATTTTTTTGTTGGAAATCACGATCTGTGGATGGGTGATTATTTTGAAAAGGAATTAAATATTACAACCTACAGAAATACCAAAGAATTTGTTTTTAACGACACCGTTTTTCTAATAGGTCACGGAGATGGAAAAGGTCCCGGAGATAAGGGATATAAACGAATGAAAAAGGTTTTTACTTTTCCGTTTTTTAACTGGTTATTTAAATGGCTTCATCCAGATCTGGGTGTGCAATTAGCAAAATACCTGTCTGTAAAAAACAAGTTGATCTCCGGAGAAGAGGATAAGGAGTTCCTAGGTGATGAAAAGGAATGGTTGGTTCTTTATGCTAAAAGAAAACTTCAGGAAAAGCATTATGATTACTTTGTTTTTGGTCATCGACATTTGCCTTTGGAATTAAAAGTTTCGGAAAATTCAACTTACTACAACCTTGGCGATTGGATTAATCATTATACCTATGGTGTTTTTGATGGTTCCCAGTTTGAGTTGAAATCATTCGAGTAGATTTCAATTTCTTATTTAATATCCTTTAATTTTAACTGTAAACTTGTTCTGCCATTCCAATGATTCTCATCAATAGTATAAGCTGCTTTAAAAGGTTTGTTCCCCTTGATAATCTCTATTTTATCTCCCAAACCAAATCCGATGCAAACAATTTTACCAAATCCATGTTGAGTGCTTGTGATTCTTAAATGTGTTTTATCCTCTCCTACACATTTTCCATATCCCGTATCAAGTAACTCTTCAGACATAAAAACAGGGGTCATATTTCCTGGACCGAAAGGAGCAAACTGACTTAAAATTCTGAAAAATTTTGGGGTGATGTCTTTCAGGTTTAGTGGGGTATCAATATTAATTTCGGGGATCAGTAATTTTGGATCTATCGTTTCTGAAACTACTTTTTCAAACTTGGTTTTAAATGCTTGATAGTCTTTTTCAAAAAGCGTAAGTCCTGCTGCATATTTATGCCCTCCAAATTGTTCGATATGCTCTGAGCAAGCCTCTAAAGCATGGTAAACATCAAAGCCTCTTACACTTCTTGCTGAAGCTGCTAATCGATCTCCGCTTTTGGTAAACACCAAGGTTGGTCTATAATAGGTCTCAATTAATCTAGAAGCCACAATACCAATAACGCCTTTATGCCAATTTTCATGGTAAACAACAGTAGTAAAACCTTCCTGTTCTTTTTGCTCCTCAATTTGAGCCAGTGCTTCTTTAGTAATTCGTTTATCTGTTTCACGTCTTTCAGAATTAAATTCGTCTATTTCTTTGGCATATTCAGCCGCCAAATCGGTGTCAGTCTCACAAAGTAAAGCAACTGCATGGTTCCCATGCTTCATTCTACCGGCAGCATTAATACGTGGAGCTATAATAAATACAACATCGGTTATTGTAAGTGTTTCCTTTTTTACTTGCTGAAGGATTGCCTTAAAGCCAGGCCGCGGATTGTTATTAATTACTTGAAGACCATGAAAAGCTAAAATCCTGTTCTCTCCAGTAATAGGGACAATATCTGCTCCAATTGCTGTTGCCACCAAATCTAGATACAAGACAAGATCATGTATTGTTTCTCCCTTTTTTGATGCCAGTGCCTGTATTAATTTAAATCCGACACCACAGCCGCATAATTCTTTAAATGGATACTCACAATCTTCTCTTTTGGGGTCTAGAACGGCAATTGCATCTGGAATTTCATCCCCCGGACGATGGTGGTCACAAATAATAAAATCGATTCCCTTTTCTGATGCATATAGTACCTTTTCGATTGCTTTAATTCCACAATCCAAAGCAATGATTAATGAAAAATCATTGTCTTCGGCAAAATCAATTCCTTTAAATGATATCCCATAACCTTCTCCGTATCGGTCAGGGATATAGGTGGCTATATTGGAATAAGACGTTAACAAATAAGAAGAGAGTAAAGCGACACTGGTGGTTCCATCTACATCGTAATCTCCATAAACTAATATATTCTCATTGGCGGCAATTGCTTTTTCAATCCTAACAACAGCTTTATCCATATCCTTCATTAAAAAAGGATCGTGTAGTTCGTCTAAATGGGGTCTGAAAAAATCTTCTGCCTCTTCAAAGGTTTCAATACCTCGTTGTACTAATAATGATGCGATCACAGGCTCTACTCCCAATTGTTTGGCAAGATGTGCGACCTTCTGGGGAGTAGGTTTTGGTTGAATGGTCCAGCGCATAGTTTTGAAAAATCAATTTTTAAGCACCAAATTCCAAAAGTCTTTGATGCTTATCAAATATTAATGTATGAAATTAAAAGGGGAGTTGCTTTGTAAAGATACGAATTTGCTTTCAAAGATAAAATTGGCTAACGTGAATTTTAATTGGCGGTTTAAATAATATTCTTAGGTATTATTAAACTAATTTTCATGAAAATGAATATTGATAGTTACCTCAGCAAAGCGACGGAACATTTCTAATACACCACAATATCGTTCCTCTGATAATTTAACCGCTTTTTTTATTTTAGCTTCATTTAGATCGGTTCCTGTAAAATGAAAATCGACACTTACTTTATCATAATACTTTGGATGTTCTTCGGTGAGTTCTCCATTTACAATGATCTTTATATCATCTACTTCAACCCGCATTTTCTTAAATAATGCTAACACATCAAGACCTGTACATCCTCCTATTGAGGAAAGCATAAGAGCCTTAGGATTCAATCCTGTATTGGTGCCTCCAAAACTAGAATCAGTTTCCATAAGCACATGATTTCCATTGGGATTATCGGATTCCAGAATCATATTTTCTTTCCAGGTTGTCGTAACAGTTTGAGCCATAATTTTTATTTTTTTTAAGGTTCACAAAAATACAAAAAAGTCAGGCGACCCAAAACTTTTAAGTTTTGTATTTTAGAGCTTTTAAAAACCAAATAGCACAAACATGCCTTTAGTAAATCCGTTGTCTCCAGATCATAGCTCAGAGACCCAAGAATTAGCAAAATTTTTTAATGAAACGCTGGGGTTTTGCCCTAATAGTGTGCTCACTATGCAACACAGACCAGCAATTAGCAAGGCTTTTATAAACCTAAATAAAGCGGTGATGGCGAATGAAGGTCGAGTATCTTCAGCATTAAAACGAATGATTGCCTGGGTGAGTAGTAATGCTGCCGGCTGTAGATACTGCCAGGCCCATGCAATACGTGCTGCGGAGCGGTATGGTGCCGAGCAAGAACAGTTAGATAATATATGGGAATATAGAACACATCCTGCTTTTTCTGAAGCGGAACGCGCTGCATTGGATTTTGCCTTAGCCGCTTCACAAATTCCAAATGCAGTAGATGAAAAAATTAAATCATGCTTGTACGATCATTGGAACGAAGGTGAAATTGTAGAAATGTTAGGTGTGATATCTTTATTTGGGTACCTTAATCGCTGGAATGATTCCATGGGAACCTCTATAGAAGGCGGTGCTGTTGAAAGCGGAGAGCAATACCTAGGAAAACATGGGTGGAATAAGGGGAAACATGTTTAATTTTAGAGATCAATAAATAATAAATGCTTTTTAATTCATTAGATTTTGCTGTATTTCTACCAATAGTATTTTTACTGTATTGGTTTGTTTTTAACAAGACCAAAACGCAGCAGAATCTATTAGTAGTTGTTTCAAGTTATCTGTTTTATAGCTGGTGGGATTGGAGGTTTTTGTTTCTAATATTTTTTAGCACCATAGTCGATTATCTTGTTGGGCTTGCTCTTTCTAAAGAAAAAAAGGAGAAGAAAAGAAAAAATTTATTACTAATTAGCATATTTGTTAATATTGGTTTTCTAGGTTTTTTTAAGTACTTCAATTTTTTCCTGGACAGCTTTATTGAATCCTTTTCATTTTTTGGAGTTGAATTTCAAGGAAGTCCACTAAATATAATATTACCAGTTGGCATTAGTTTTTACACCTTCCAATCCTTGAGTTATACCATCGATGTTTATAGAAACAAGCTAGAGCCAACAAAGGATTTTATTTCCTTTACTGCCTTTGTGAGCTTCTTCCCTCAACTAGTTGCAGGCCCTATTGAAAGAGCAACTAATTTACTCCCTCAGTTCTACAAAAAAAGACATTTTGATTATGATAAGGCTGTGGGTGGAGTTCACTTAATAATATGGGGGCTGTTCAAAAAAATTGTTATTGCAGATTCATGTGCAGCTTACGTAAATGAAATTTTCTCTAACTATGAAACCATGAACTCTATAAGTCTATTATTAGGCGGTATTTATTTTTCGTTTCAGATGTATGGTGACTTTAGTGGCTATTCTGATATTGCGATTGGGACTTCAAGATTATTTGGCATCGATTTAAAAAAGAATTTTAATTATCCTTTTTTTTCACAGAATATAGCAGAGTTTTGGCGAAAATGGCATATCTCTTTAACATCTTGGTTAACAGAATATGTCTTTACGCCATTAAGTATATACTTTAGGGATTATGGCAAATTAGGTTTGTCAATTGCAATTGTAATAAATTTTACAATTTGTGGGGTTTGGCACGGTGCTAATTGGACCTATATAGTGTTTGGGTTTTTACATGGATTATTGTTTATACCACTGATTATAAGAAATTCTTCGTTTAAAGAATATAATATCTCTGAACAAAAGAAAATACCATCCCTTAAAGAAATTTTAAATATTACAATAACATTTACATTGGTTATGCTCAGCCTTATTATTTTTAGGGCTAATAACATTACTGAAGCTGTAAATTATTTAAAAATACTATTCTCATTTAATTTTGATGGCGGCTTTCAACTTCTTTTAATTCGGCGTTATACTCCAGAATTAATAATTCTTATTTTCAGCTTTGTAGGGCTAGAATGGTATTCCAGAGAAAAGGAACATCCTTTTTTTGGAAGATGGAATAATCTTAAATTAATAACAATTTTAATGTGCTTACTATTGTTTGGTGCTTTTGCAAATTCAACTGAATTTATCTATTTTCAATTTTAACCAATTATGAAAAAGTTCATTTCTTATATTATTTCGATTACTGCCATTTTAGTTTTAATGATGTTTATTTTAGACATTATTTATACTCAAATATACAGTAGATCTAATCCAAGAAACACCTTCCAATACATATTAAAAACAAAAGACATCAAGTATGATATTGTTTTTCTAGGATCCTCAAGAGTAGCTAGTCATCTCGACATTAAATTATTTGAATCTTTATCAAATAAAAATGCGATGAATTTTGGAGTTAATGGAATTAGTCTAAACGATAACCTATTACAATTAAAACTTCTAATAGACAATAATATTTCTATTTCTGAAATTTTTTTACAAATAGATGCTGAATTTAACTATGAAGATGCTTCAATAGTTATGACTACTGAAGCGATGCCTTTTCTAAAAAATAAAATTGTAAAATTTCATTTTAAAAAATATAATGAAGACTTCAACTACCTCTATTATTTACCTTTTTATAGATATCTTATCTATGACCCAAAAATAGGATTTAGAGAAGCATTCTTTTCCTTCTTCAACAAAAACCCAAAGATTGATCCCAAAATAGGATTTGTTCCAAAGTATGGAAGTGACCTTTCTATTCCAAGAGTTCTTCCCTTAACTGTATCGGAAAGAAATATAATCCTTGAAGAAATAATACGTATATGTAAGAAAAACGATATAGAATTAACTCTTTATCTATCTCCTTTTTGTAGTAAAGTAGAAAATAAAGAATACCTCGAGTCTTTAAAAAATAAGATCCCAAGTTTGTTAGATCTATCGGAAGGATATGATGACGAGCTGTTTTATAATTGTGGCCATTTAAATTTACAAGGGGCTCAATTATTTACTGAAAACTTATATCATGCGACTCTTAATAACGAGTTGAAATAATATTTAGGTATTATTTTTTTCCTCCAACTACAATTACAATTTCACCCTTTGGTGGATTATTGTTATAATGTGTTAACACTTCTGATGCAGACCCCCTAATGGTTTCTTCATGAAGTTTTGTTATCTCTCTGGAAACAGAGATTGGTCTATCTGCTCCAAAATAGTCTACGAACTGCCCAAGTGTTTTAATTAATTTGTGGGGAGACTCGTAAAAAATGATTGTTCTTGTTTCTTCTGCTAATATTTTTAATCGGGTTTGGCGGCCTTTTTTTACAGGAAGAAATCCTTCGAATACAAATTTGTCGTTGGGTAATCCGCTATTGACCAAGGCTGGGATAAAAGCAGTTGCTCCAGGCAAGCAATCCACTTCAATTTTCTTTTCTACACAAGCTCTTGTCAATAAAAATCCGGGGTCGCTAATTGCCGGAGTGCCTGCATCACTAATCAATGCAATAGTTTCTCCGCCTTGAATACGTCTAACAATACCATCAACTGTTTTATGTTCATTATGCATATGATGGGATTGCATATGGGTAGTGATCTCATAATGCTTTAAAAGCTTCCCACTGGTACGAGTATCCTCAGCGAGAATTAGATCGGCCTCTTTTAAAACTTCAATTGCTCTAAGAGTAATATCTTTTAAATTTCCTATAGGAGTTGGAACAAGGAATAGTTTTCCCATTTTGAAATCCACTATTAATTAGTTAAACCGTTTTTCAACAATAAGCATAAAACGATCTTCATATTTATCTTTGTTTGTCCAGTTATTATAATCTGGTTTCACATTTCCTTCAATAAAGCCGAGAGCTTCTTTATATGATGCCATCGAGTTTATTTGTGATAAAACTCTAGTATAATCATCTGTTTTGCCTTCAAATAAATGTTTGATAAATGCTAAGCGATCATTAAGACCTATATTTAAACCCTGATTCAATTTATCGTTTAAGGATTTTTGCTTGTTTTTTTGGGACTTTGAGTCTGGGACTTGAACGGTGCTTTCAGGATAAGTAATCTGTTGCTTTTCATCTTCTAGTTCTTTTCTTTCAAAAACGGGCGTTTCTTGATAAGTTGAAGCAAACTCTTCCAGTTCATTTTTTAAAACCTCTTTTTTAGGAAGAATCTCATCTAATAGTTCATCTATCTGTTCGGCTTCATGTGGCATTTGAGCGACAATATCTTTAATTTTTTCCATTAATGGCTCTACCAGCTCATCTTCTTCTTGAGGCTGAGGTACTGGTTCAGGATCTTGAAACCAATTTTCTTCACGATACGTTTTAGAATCAAGAGAATCCTTTTTTTGTACTTCTGGCTCAATATCACTAGGAGTTTCCAAATATTCCAGTATTGTTAGTTTTTCATAAAGTTTCAAAACCAATACTTTAAGGGAGCTTGTTTTTAGGTCATCTCCTTCAACAATAATCTTTTTAGCTAGTGCGTTTATTTGTAATCGGACATTCTTCTTCATAACTTATTAAAATAAAGCAATTTTTCTATTTTGTTTTTATAAATTTACACAACCTTTATGTAAACGTCAAGAAATTCCGTTTTAGTTTAAATTAATTTTATGTTTCTCGAAAATACTGTAAATCAAAAAGAACAATTTGGATGGATAGAAGTCATCTGCGGCTCTATGTTTTCGGGAAAAACTGAAGAATTGATCCGACGTTTAAAAAGAGCTAAATTTGCACGTCAAAAAGTTGAAATATTTAAACCTGCAATTGACACTCGTTACAATGAAGAGACTGTAATTTCTCACGACAGCAATGAAATTCATTCCACTCCTGTTCCTGCGGCTGCAAATATTCCAATACTTGCAGACGATTGTGATGTAGTGGGAATTGACGAAGCTCAGTTTTTTGATGATGAGATCGTAAAAGTGTGTAACGACCTTGCCAATAGAGGAGTTCGTGTAATTGTTGCTGGCTTAGATATGGATTTTAAAGGCAATCCTTTTGGCCCCATGCCTGCATTAATGGCAACTGCGGAATACGTTACTAAAGTACATGCTGTATGTACTCGAACAGGAAACCTTGCTAATTACAGTTATCGAAAAGCAAAAAGTAATGAACTTGTGTTACTGGGTGAAACTGAAGAATACGAGCCTTTAAGTAGAGCTGCATATTTTAAAGCCATGCTAAGAGAAAAAGTTAGCAAAATGAAAGTCAAGGACCCCGAAGAACTCCCTCGCAAAAAGCAAGCATAATAATGCCAAATATTACCGAAACTGTATTGGAAATAAACCTTTCTGCTTTAAAGGATAATTACCATTATTTACAATCAAAAGTAAAAAAAGGCACAAAATTCATGGCTGTTGTAAAAGCCTATGCTTATGGAAGTGATGCCGTAGAGATTGCGAAAGAATTAATTGACTTAGGCGTTGATTATCTTGCTGTTGCTTATGTACATGAGGGCCTTGTCTTAAGAGATGCAGGAATAAAAACACCCATTCTTGTATTGCACCCTCAACCGATAAATTTTGAAACATTAATTGATCGTGGCCTAGAACCCAGCCTTTATAACACAACAGTTTTTAATCATTTTATCGAAATTGCTGCCCAAAAAAATCAGTTAAATTACCCTGTTCACCTAAAGTTTAATACAGGGCTTAATAGATTGGGGTTTGGAAAAAATGATATTGATTATATCATATCAAGGTTAAATGAAACAACAGCTATTAAAGTGAAATCCGTCTTTTCTCACCTTGCTGCAAGTGAAGACCTATCTGAAAAAGATTTTTCTCTAGACCAAATTAATCGCTTTAAAATTATTTCTGATGAAATCATCAATGCTCTAGATTATGTCCCAATGTTACACATGTGTAATACCTCTGGAATATTAAATTACCCTTCGGCACATTTAGATATGGTTAGAAGCGGAATAGGAATATATGGTTATGGAAATTCAGAAAAGGAAAATAAAAACCTTCGCCCTATTGCCTCTTTAAAATCTATTATTTCTCAAATTCATAGAATTGATAAGGGAGAATCTGTTGGATATAACAGGGCCTATAAAAGTGATGGTTCTAATAAAACTGCAACCATTCCTGTCGGTCATGCAGATGGAATAAATCGCACTTACGGGAATAGAAAAGGATGGGTTATTATCAATGGAAAGAAAGCGGCAATAATTGGAAATGTGTGTATGGATATGCTAATGGTTGATGTTTCAAATATCAATTGTCAGGAAGGAGATGAGGTGGTAATCTTTGGAGAGGGATCAAGAGCAGATAAGCTCACCGAAGAAAACAACACTATTTCATACGAATTGATAACGGGAATTTCACAACGTGTAAAACGTGTTTTTTATCGAAAATAAACAAGCGTCAACCATTCAATTTAGATAAAGAAACCCTTTTTTCTTAAATTGCACATATTAACTTCTAAAACCATCATTATGTTTAAAGAATTCAAGAAATTTATTATGACCGGCAATGTAATTGACCTTGCTGTAGCAGTTTTGCTTGCAGGTGCTTTAGGGCTCGTTATTAAAGGCTTTGTTAGTGATATTATGATGCCTATTATCGGTCAATTTACAGGCGGAATGGACTTTTCCGATTTAAAATATGTTTTATCTCCAGCAGTATTAGATGCAGAAGGAGCTGTTACAACAACGGAAAATGCCATTATGTACGGAAACTGGATAAACGCTATTATTAATTTAATAATAGTAGGCTTTGTATTATTTATGATTGTTAAAGCGTATAATAAAAGCAAAAAAGCAAAAGAAGAAGCTCCTGCTCCACCAGCTGGACCTACTCAAGAAGAGTTGCTTGCTGAAATAAGAGATCTTCTTAAAAAAGATTAATTCTCAATAGAACCCGCTTCACTATATATTCTAACCAAACCTTCCTTCTCCGCCTTTGGCGGATTCGGAGGGTTATTTTAGGAATTAATTTTGAGGAATTAATTTTTGAAACAGTACTTTTGACATAAATTAAAACAAATGAAAGTTGCTGTTGTTGGAGCTACTGGAATGGTAGGCACAATTATGCTACAATTATTAGAAGAAAGAAATTTTCCAGTTTCGGAAATTCTTATTGTAGCTTCGGAAAGATCTGTTGGAAAAACAATTGATTATAAAGGGAAGCCTATTACTATTATCGGATTAAATGATGCTGTTTCAGAAAAGCCAGATATCGCAATTTTTTCAGCCGGGGGCGGTGTTTCTTTAGACTGGGCTCCTAAATTTGCTAAAGTAGGGACAACAGTTATCGATAATTCTTCAGCTTGGAGAATGGATCCTACAAAAAAATTAATTGTTCCAGAGATAAATGCAACAGCGCTCACTTCAGAAGATAAAATTATTGCAAACCCTAACTGCTCTACCATACAATTGGTTATGGCTTTAGCTCCACTACATCAGAAATATAGAATGAAACGAGTCATTGTTTCTACCTATCAATCGGTTTCAGGAACAGGTGTAAAGGCTGTGAATCAATTGGAAAATGAGATAAAAGGGATTTCCGATGAAATGGCCTATCCATACCTAATACATAAAAATGCACTTCCCCATTGTGATGTTTTTGAAGCAAATGGTTATACAAAAGAAGAGATGAAATTAGCTCGAGAACCTCAAAAAATATTAGATGATTCCAGTTTTTCCATCACTGCTACAGCCGTTAGAATTCCCACTACAGGGGGGCATAGTGAATCGGTAAATGTAGAATTTGAAAAGGATTTTGATCTTAATGATGTTCGTAGCGTTTTACATGAAACATCCGGTATAACAGTACAAGATAATCCAGATACCAACACTTACCCAATGCCAATTTATGCCAATGGAAAAGATGATGTTTTTGTGGGTCGAATTCGAAGAGATGAAACTCAGGCAAACACTTTAAATATGTGGGTTGTTAGTGACAACTTACGAAAGGGAGCTGCTACTAATGCTATACAAATTGCGGAATATCTTGTAAGTCAACAGCTTGTTTAATACGGACAAGTGTTTCATCACTCTTTTTACTATTTTTATTGAATATTCAAAATAGAATTATGAAACAATTATTTATTACAGGCTATGGTAAAATTGAAGACAATCTACAATTTTATGAGGTTGATATGCCAAAAGTTGGCAGCAATGAGGCTTTGATCAAAATAAATGCTGCGGGTGTTAATCCTATAGATTATAAAATAATTAATGGATTATTGAAGCAGATAAACAAATTGTCATTCCCTACTCCTATTGGTTTTGATGTTAGTGGAACTGTTGTCGAAAAAGGAGAAGGAGTTACTAATCTAGAAATAGGAGATGAAATATATTCAAGAGTTCCAACAGACCAACCAGGAACATTTGCGGAGTATCTTTCAGTAGACTGTAGTGTTGTAGCTAAAAAACCCACAAATTTAACTTTTGAAGAAGCCTCTGGAATTCCTTTAGTGGGGCTCACTACAATACAAGGGTTTGCTTTGGCAGAAATTAAAAAAGGAGATCAAGTTTTAATTCACGCTGGTTCTGGGGGAATAGGAACTTTTGCTATTCAATATGCTAAATCAAAAGGTGCATTTGTCTACACGACAACAAGCACAAAAAATGTCTCCTGGGTTAAAGAATTAGGCGCAGATGTAGTTATTGATTACAAAAAAGAAAACTATTTAGACCTCGTTAAAGATATTGATATCGTTTTAGATACCCTTGGAAAAAACTATACTAAAGAAGCTTTTAGAGTTATAAAAAAAGGAGGAAAAGTAATTACATTGATCGGTGATCTGGACAATGAAACTGCGAAAGATTTGGGGCTAAATTCTTTTATTCGATTCTTATTGTCTTTAAAACGAATGAAAATTGATTCGCTAAAAAAGAAAAAGTCTGCTTTTTATCGTTTTGTTATAATAGAACCGAACGCCTCTCAATTAAATGAAATTACATCTTTAATAGAGCGGAAAATGCTAAAACCAATAATAGATAAAATATTCAATTTTGATGATGCAATTGATGCCTTGCAATATTTAAAACAAGGACGTGCAAAGGGAAAGGTTATAATTAAAATGAGGTAAAAATAACATCTTGTTATAAAACATCAATTATTTTATACACTATACCATTAAAATTGAATTGTTCCCCTTCTTTCTTTCCTAAAAGACATAAACCAATAGGGGAATTAGGAGCAAGCCCTAAATAAACAGTTTTGTTAATTTCTAATTTTCCAACGGAAATACTTATAAAAAAAGACGCTTGATTGGTTTGAGCTATACTGCCAAGTCTTATAACTTCTGAAGTTGAGCTTATATCAACTTTCTGAAGTTGATTATTCACTTTCTCGATCTCTTTAAGTTGTTTCCCTACCTGTTCACGTTCTATTTGAAGCATTGCTCTTCCAGTATGATGCTTATCTCCGCTGGTGCTTTTTGATTCTTCTTTCAGGGAGTCTTCAATATCAGCTATGGTTTTAAGAATTCTATCTTGTCTTATTGTTACAAATTGAGAACATTGTTTTAGCAATAGGGATTTTAATTCTTGGGTGTTCATTTTTGGGTGGTGTTAAAACAGCCTGCCTCATCCTTGGCTATAAGTTATTTCAAAAAAGAAAACTCCGAATTGATGACAAATCGGAGTTTTCTTTTTTGAAATTTATTCTTCCTCTTCGGGTTCTTCCATTTCAAAACTATCCATAAACGCTGTAGTATACTTACCAGCTGCGTAATCTGGATGATTCATTAATTGAATATGAAATGGTATTGTTGTTTTAATACCTTCAATAACAAACTCATCTAAAGCTCGTTTCATCTTGCTGATTGCTTCTTCACGAGTTTGAGCAGTCGTGATCAATTTTGCAATCATAGAATCGTAGTTTGGCGGAATCGTATACCCGGCATAAACATGGGTGTCTAAACGAACTCCGTGCCCGCCAGGAGAATTCAATTCTGTTATCTTACCAGGACATGGTCTAAAGTTATTATAAGGATCTTCAGCATTAATTCGACATTCTATTGAATGAAGTTTAGGTGTATAATTTTTTCCCAGAATAGGTATCCCTGCAGCGACTTTTATCTGTTCCCGAATCAAGTCAAAATCAATAATTACTTGCTCCGTAATAGGATGTTCTACCTGAATACGGGTATTCATTTCCATAAAATAAAAATTTCGGTTCTTATCCACTAGGAATTCAACTGTACCAGCACCTTCATATTTTACAGATTCAGCTGCTTTTACAGCTGCCAATCCCATTTCATTACGAAGTTTTTTCGTCATAAATGGGCTTGGTGTTTCTTCGGCTAATTTTTGATGTCTTCGCTGTATGGAGCAATCTCTTTCACTTAAGTGACAAGCATCACCATTGCTATCTCCTATAATTTGTATTTCAATATGGCGAGGCTCTTCGATGAGTTTCTCCATATACATATCGTTATTAGCAAATGCGGCTAACGATTCTTGCCTGGCATCATCCCATGCTTTTTGAAGATCTTCCTCTTTATAAACACCTCGCATCCCTTTTCCTCCTCCTCCAGCTGTTGCTTTTAGCATCACTGGGTAGCCCATTTCTTTGGCGAGTTTTTCAGCTTCTTCAAAAGATTCTATAATTCCATCACTTCCTGGAATAGTAGGAACCCCTGCTGCCTTCATTGTTTCTTTTGCCATGGCCTTATCTCCCATGTTATTGATCATCTCAGCAGATGCACCAATAAACTTAATATTATGCTCTTCACATAATTTTGAAAATTTAGCGTTTTCTGCCAGAAATCCATATCCGGGATGTATAGCATCCGCATTGGTGATTTCCGCAGCAGCCATAATATTCGGAATCTTTAAATAACTTTCGGTACTAGGTGCTGGGCCTATACATACTGCTTCATCTGCAAAACGCACATGAAGACTTTCTTCATCAGCTTTTGAATAAACTGCAACAGATTGTATTCCCATCTCTCTACAAGTACGAATAATCCGTAATGCGATTTCTCCTCTATTGGCTATTAGTATTTTTTTAAACATAATCTTTTTAAAAATTCAAATTCCAAGGACCAAATTCCAAACATGCTGTTTGGGTTTTGGAAATTAAAATTTGGGATTTATTTTATTACGAAGGGTCTACCAAAAATAAAGGTTGATCAAATTCTACAGGACTAGCATCATCTACAAGAACTTTTACAATCTTTCCGCTTAATTCACTTTCAATTTCATTAAAAAGTTTCATTGCTTCAATAATACATAAAACATCTCCTTCTTTGATCATGTCTCCTACTTCAACAAAAGAAGGTTTGTCTGGGGACGATTTTCTGTAAAACGTGCCAATTATAGGTGATTTTACAGTAATATATTTAGAATCTTCTGCCGAACTTGTCTCTTCTTTCACAGCTAGAGCTTCCCCTGTTAAAGGTTGTGCAATTGCCTGTGGTGAATTTACAGGCAGCGATGGCATTTGTTGAATGTATGTTGTTTCAGCTTTACCATGAACGTCTCCTGTTCTAATAGTGATTTTCACATCATCCATTTGTAGTTTAACTTCTGTAGCTCCAGATTTTGCTACAAACTTTATTAAGTTTTGAATCTCTTTTAAATCCATATTCTTAGTTTTAATTTTTCTATTAATATTAGCAGTTATACGCCCATTTAAGGTATATCGCTCCCCAAGTAAATCCACCTCCGAAAGAGGCAAATACTAAATTATCCCCTTTTTTAAGGTTTTTCTCATAATCTTTAAGGCACAAAGGTAGTGTAGCAGAAGTTGTATTCCCATATTTGTGAATGTTTTTCATCACTTTACTTTCAGGAAGACCTAATCTTCTGGTAGTAGCCTCTATAATCCTATTGTTTGCCTGATGCGGAACTAACCAATCCAGGTCTTCTCCGCTAAGGTTATTTTGATGTAATACTTTTTCTGAAACGTCAGCCATCTTTGTCACTGCAAACTTAAAAACAGTCCTTCCGTCTTGAAATACCACATGTTGATTATTTGCAACTGTATCCTGAGATGCAGGCATTAAAGAGCCTCCCGCATCAATCTTTAAAAACGGCCTACCATCGCCATCTGTTCGTAAGTGTTCATCTATTAAACCAAGCCCCTCTGTATTAGGCTCGAAAAGTACTGCTCCTCCTCCATCACCAAAAATAATACATGTAGATCGGTCTTTATAATCAATTATCGAAGACATCTTATCTGCACCTATTAAAAGAACTTTTTTATAGCTTCCAGATTCAATATATTTTGCTGCGATCGACATGCCAAAAAGAAAACTGGAACATGCCGCCATCAAATCGTAAGAAAAAGCATTAACAGCTCCTATTTGAGTAGCAACATAAGACCCTGTAACCGCAACTGGCATATCAGGAGTAGCGGTTGCCATAATAACCATATCGATATCTCTGGGATCTGTATTACTTTTTTTAAGAAGGTCTTTTGCGGCTTCAATAGCAAGGAATGAAGTTCCCTTGTCTTTATCCTTTAATATTCTTCGTTCTTTAATTCCAGTACGTGCTGTAATCCATTCATCATTAGTATCTACCATTGTTTCCAGAATCTGGTTGGTAAGTACATAGTCGGGGACATAGCCACCAACAGCTGTAATTGCTGCCGTGATTTTACTCATAAATGTTGAATTAATTCCACAAATAGGGGCAAGCCCCTTAAAACCGGACGAAAATTACTAAAAAATAGTCAATAACAAGCCTAAAGTAGTTTTTTTGTCTATTTCCAGTTTATAGCCTGGAATAAGAGGGTTGTTAAGAAAGTATAAAACAAAAAACTCTCACCATGTTGTGAGAGTTTTTTATTTTATAAAATTGTTCGCTATGCTTCTACTTCTTCAACTGAGTCAATTACAATCTGACCGCGATAGTATAATTTTCCTTCATGCCAGTGAGCTCTGTGATATAAATGAGATTCACCAGTTGTTGGATCTGTAGCAATTTGAGGTGTTGTAGCCTTGTAATGTGTTCTTCTTTTATCTCTTCTAGTTTTTGAGATTTTTCTTTTTGGATGTGCCATTACTTTATATTATTTGTCTGTTAATAATTTTTTTAATTCGTCCCACCTTGGGTCTGTTTTTTCTCCCTCTTCTAAATTTGTTTTCTCATTTAGTTTTGGGCGTAATTCTTCAAGTTTATTTAGTATTTCAGATTTTAAAGTTCCGTCTTCTATTCCTGGATGAACTTTTCGGGTTGGAACTGCCAACACAATAGATTCATAAATATATTGCTGAATATTTACTTCATAACTTCCGTGAGGGATTATTAATAAGTCCTCATTTTCATCATTAAAGTCATCTCCAAAATTAACTACAAAATGATATGTCCCGGTAATATCCAGATCAAATGGCTCATTTGTAATATCACATTGTACATTTACA
>Ga0164313_10002456_pt1 | contig 16609 bp, 14 predicted proteins | sample GuaBasSedimGuay4_FD_113735 | JGI IMG/M metagenome (GOLD analysis project Ga0164313, IMG submission 113735) | Subseafloor sediment microbial communities from Guaymas Basin, Gulf of California, Mexico - Guay4, Core 4569-4, 0-3 cm | ecosystem: Environmental > Aquatic > Marine > Hydrothermal vents...
TGTCTGTGTAGTGATAATTCCTGACAAATTTGATGCTGTCATTTTCGATGGTCGGCAAGCCATCTATCTTTTCATTGAAAATGTCATGCTTTTCAAGATCCAGCATTCCATAAGAATGAAAAGAAAGTCCGGGCTGATCGCCACCGGCTTTCGCAATGGTAAGTTTCAACATCATCTCATCCGGGTCTATTCCAATCACTTCCCTGAAATGAGGAGCAAGGGCAAGACATAAACTTCCTGTTCCACATCCTACATCCAACACTTTCAGCCCTGAAGCCTTTTCAAAACTCTTGAGCACAAAATCGAGCTGCATGGGATTCAGTGGGAAAATAGCGTCGTAATGATCTGAAATGCTCTTATAAAATGCCATATAGGCAAATGTATGCATCTTTGGTTAGATTGGGTGCTGGATACTGGTTGCTGGTTGCTGGTTGCTGGAATTTCCCCGAAGGGGAGTAACATTTCCCTTAATTCGTAGTATAAGGGTGTTACAGTATACTGTTAGATGGCTAAATTCCCTTTCTATAAACAGCTGGACGCAATGGATTGCGGCCCGAGTTGCCTGCGGATGATCGCAAAGCATTACGGACGTAATTACAGCGTACAAACCCTCCGGGAGAGGAGTCATATCACCCGCGAAGGGGTTTCGCTATTGGGTACCAGCGATGCTGCAGAATCCATCGGCTTCCGTACCATGGGTATACGCATAGGGCTCGAGCAGCTGGCCAAGGAAACACCACTGCCATGTATAGCCCACTGGAAGCAAAATCACTTTGTAGTCGTTTATCATATCACTAAAAAACATGTCCATGTGGCCGACCCGGCCCACGGGATGATCAAATATTCCAGGGAAGAGTTCATGAACCAGTGGGCCAGCACAAAAACTGAGGATGAGCCACAGGGTATCTGCCTCCTGCTTGAACCCACCCCCGATTTTTATAGCCAGGAAGGGGAGGTCAGGGATAAAAAGACATTTCGTTTCCTTTTCTCATACCTCAAGCCATATGGGAAATTTATTACTCAGCTGGTGCTGGGAATGGTGCTTGGGGCATTATTGCAACTGATATTTCCCTTTCTTACGCAGGCCATCGTCGATATTGGTATCTCCAACCAGGACCTCGGCTTTATCAGCCTCATACTGATAGCACAGCTGGTGCTCTTCATCAGCCAGGCCTCGGTGGAATTTATACGGAGTTGGATACTGCTGCACATCAGTGCCAGGGTGAATATATCCCTTATCTCCGACTTTCTTATCAAGCTGATGAAGCTGCCAATTGGCTTCTTCGACAGCAAGATGATCGGTGATCTCATGCAGCGCATCGGTGACCACACCAGGATAGAGAACTTCCTTACGGTGTCGAGCCTGAACATATTGTTCAGCATGGTTACCCTGGTCATGTTCAGTGTGGTGCTGGCTATTTACAGCCTGAAAATATTGCTAATTTTCCTGATCGGTAGTGCGCTATATATCATCTGGGTGCTGCTGTTCATGAAGAAGCGTCGTGAGGTGGACTATAAGCGCTTTGCGCAGATGGCCGACAACCAGAGCAACCTTATCCAGCTCATCACCGGGATGCAGGAGATCAAGCTGAATAACTGCGAGAAGCAGAAACGCTGGGACTGGGAAAAGATACAGGCACGACTCTTCAAAGTAAATATCAAAGGACTGGCCTTGAACCAGTATCAGCAGGCTGGTGCTGTTTTCTTCAACCAGACAAAAAATATCCTCATCATATTTGTCGCTGCTGATTCTGTAGTGAGGGGCGACATGACACTGGGTATGCTGGTGGCCGTGCAGTATATTATCGGTACACTAAACAGCCCTATCGATCAGATGATTACCTTCTTCCGCTCTGCACAGGATGCCAAGATCAGCCTGGAGCGTTTGGGTGAGATCCACTCCAGGGAGGAAGAAGAAAAATCCGAAGAGCCAAAGGTCTCTTCCCTCCCGGCAAAGAAAAGCCTTACAGTACGCGACCTGACATTCCGATATTCAGGATCACATTCCGACCCGGTGCTGAAGAACCTGAACTTTGAGATCCCGGAAAAGAAAATAACGGCCATCGTGGGCCCGAGCGGCAGTGGAAAGACAACCCTTGTAAAGTTGCTGCTGGGATTTTATCCTCCCGAAAAAGGTGAGATAAAAGTCGGAGAACTAAACATAAAAAATATCAATGGCAGGTTCTGGAGGCAGCAATGTGGTGCCGTGATGCAGGATGGTTTCATCTTTTCCGATACCATTGCCCGTAACATTGCCGTAAGCGATGAATACATCGATCGTGACAAACTCTTACATGCGGTGAATATAGCTAACATCCAGGATTTTGTAGAATCACTGCCACTGGCCTACAATACTAAGATAGGGCAGGAGGGAACCGGCCTCAGCCAGGGACAGAAGCAACGTATCCTCATTGCCAGGGCGGTGTATAAGAACCCTGAATTTCTTTTCTTCGATGAAGCTACGAACGCCCTGGATGCCAACAATGAACGGACGATCATGAAAAAGCTGAACCAGTTCTTTGAGGGTAAGACAGCTGTTATTGTGGCACATCGCCTGAGCACCGTTACCAATGCCGACCTGATCATTGTGCTCGACAAGGGAGAGGTGATTGAGCAGGGAACACATGAAGAATTGACAAAATTAAAAGGAGCATATTATCAACTGGTGAAGAACCAGCTTGAACTGGGCAGTTAGGCCTGAAAAGTAAAAAAATGGCAAAGGAAAGCCAACATAAGAGAATAGAATTCCGCAGCGAACCTGTGCAGGAGATCCTGGGCTCAGTCCCATCGTGGATCATCCGTTGGGGTACCACGCTCTTTTTTGCCGTGATCATACTCTTGCTGGTAGGAAGCTGGTTTTTTAGATATCCTGAGGTGGTCCCGAATCTCGATGTGGAGGTGCATACTACCGAGCCCCCGGCCTCTGTCGTCGCGCGATCTACAGGTAAGATAGAGGAGTTCTTCATCATGGATAAACAGCTGGTCAGCAAAGGCGACAGCATTGCCGTGATCGAAAACCCTGCTAATTATGCAGACATGTTCCTGCTTCGTGATGAGCTACGGAAGTTCAGGCCCATCCTGGATGGCAATGAGATTATCTCCATCACCGGATTTAACTTCCGGAACAATATGCAACTGGGCGATGTGCAGGATGAATATGCAGATTTCCAGAAGGATTTTCGTGAGCTGATGAACTTTGTAGATCTGAATTATTATAGCCGGAAGATAGAGACTATCGACCAACGGATAAGCGATTATAACCTCTCCTATAACTATATGTATACCCAGAAGCAGACCCTGCAGGAAGATTTTGAACTGGAGAACAGGAATTATGAGCGATATGTTTCCCTGTACGATAGTGCTGCCATTTCCCAATCAGAGCTGGAAAATTTCAAAAGTGAACTGCTTCAGAAACAGCATGCATATGAAAGCGCCCGTACCGACCTGGCTAATGCACGGATTAAGATCGATGAACTGGAAGGGGAAAAGATCGACCTTCGGCTGCAATACGAAAAAGAAAAGAGCAACATACAGCTATTGATACACAATTCCTTCAATAAACTGTATGGAGCCATTAATATGTGGGCACAGGATTACCTCATTGTGGCTCCCATCGACGGCAGTGCTACATTTAATAAGTTCTGGACTACCAATCAGAACATTAACATAGGTGAAAAAATTATTAGCATCGTGCCGGTCGATTCATCCAATATTATTGGAAAACTTACCATGCCTGTTTACCGATCGGGTAAAGTAAAAGTGGGACAGAAGGTGAATATCCGCTTCGAGAACTACCCCTATATGGAGTTTGGTATGGTTACCGGTTACGTGGATAAGATTTCCATCGTCCCGGCCGACAATACCTATGCAGTGGATGTTGTATTTCCTGATGGCCTGAAGACAAATTACCAGGTCGACCTTCCTTTTACACAAAAGATGAGGGGTAAGGCCGAGATCATCACACAGGATGTACGTTTGCTGGAGCGAATCATCCGCCCCCTGCGTTCGCTCATCCAGAATCGCTCCATGCGTACCATAGAAGAATTTGACTAAGTTTGTGTATGCAGGAGCTGAACCTCCCCCAATATGATTTTCGCCTGAGAAAGGAGAATGAACAGTTTCAGATCTTTGATGAGATCAGAAAGAAATATGTAGCACTCACGCCTGAGGAGTGGGTCAGGCAGCATTTCATCCAATACCTTGTCAATCATAAAAAAGTTCCTGCAAGCCTCATGATCCTGGAAAAGAAAATTGTGATGAACAGGATGGACCGCCGGCCTGATATTCTTGTCCATAGTAAGCAGGGTAAGCCCATCATGATTGTTGAATGCAAAGCCCCTGAGGTAAAGATCAGCCAGGATGCCTTTGATCAGATAGCCAGGTATAATTCAGTTATCAATGCCCCTTATCTCGTAGTGACAAATGGTTTGCAACACTTTTGCTGCCTGATGGATCCCAATAAGAACACCTATCGCTTCCTGGAGGAGGTGCCGGATTACGATGAAATGAGCGTGTAAAGTTTGAACTTCGCACTCCGCACTTTACAACACCTTAACCAGCTCCAAAAAGTCCTTATAAGGTATGGCCGGCAGGCTTTCTGCGCTCATAGCGCCATTTGCACGACTGATAATAGATACTTTTGCAGCACTTTCGACATCCGGTGCTTCGTAAATATCGAGAAAGTCATATTGACCAAGCAAGGCATAATGAGATACGAATTTAATTTCCGGGCATTTTTCCCTGACTAATTCTAACCAGTTTCCGCCAATGGTGGAGCGGTCTTTTAAGCGTTGTGTTAATTCTGGCGTTAATTTTGTAAGTAAAATAAATGTTTGCATAATGAAGAGATTGTTGTTGAATCCCTTAAATTACAAAATATCACAGGGAAAGTCAATACAGCCAGTGTGTTGCTTTACCTGATTATTTCATTAAATAATTAACTCGGATACACTTGGTTTAAAAATATTTTTAACTTTGCGTGTATTCAAAAACCTCTTGAAATGAAAAGAACTGTCATTCAGATCGTCCTCCTTCTCGTTATTATTGTTCTGGCCTATCTCGTGTACCAGAGCGTGAACAAACCACTGCAGTTCAATGCAGCAAAAGACAAAAGGGAAGCCCTGGTTATCCAGGACCTTAAAGATATCAGAAGCGGTCAGCTGATTTATAAGAAAATGAATGATCAGTATGCGAAAGACATCGATACGCTGATGATGTTTCTCCGTGAAGGTGAGATCCCGATCGTGAAAAAAGTGCCGGATCCGGAGGATACTACTTTTACCAGGACGATCAATGATACCATTGGATACATTGTGGTTGCCGATTCACTGTATGGCCACAGACCATATTTTATACTTGATTCATTACCCTGGATCCCCGGTGCCGGTATTATGTACAACCTGGATGCAGGAGAGGTTAAGAAGGGTGGCCTCAACGTGCACGTTTTCGAAGCTACGGCCCGTTACAACGAGATACTGAAAGGGCTTGAAGAGCAAATGATCGTGAACCTGATCAAAGCCCGGAATGACATTGACAGATTCCCCGGCCTGAAGGTGGGATCCATGATGGAGCCTTCCACCGATGGTAACTGGGAGTAATCACTTAGCCGCTATATATGGCTGATCACTTCAAAGCGATACATACTTATTCTGATCCAGGATTAGACAAGCAGAAGACTTATGAATATGATTTATCCATTCGTATGCATGCGGATGGATTGTCATATGTCGTCATGGACGGAAACACCAATAAGTTCCTGCACCTGGAAGCCTTTGATCTTTCCGAACCGGGAAAGAAACTACATATCCCCGGTGAGCCTGAAAATACAAGCCCGGGTAAGCTTGCACAGCTTTTCGATGGCGAGTTGAATTGGTTGTGTCAGCCTTTTAAAAATACCAGGATACTGCTTGAACAGGGCAAGTCCACCCTGATACCCGAAGCTCTTTTTCTTGAGGAGGAGAAAGCCCTCATATTCGATTTCAATGTGGCCGAAGATAAGATTAATGCTGCCAATCTGAAACATGACTACCTGAGAGGAGCCAGTGCATATAACATCTTCCACCTGCCACCGGCGATGAGTCAGCTGATCCAAAAGTGCTTTGACAATGCCTCCGTATTTCACCATTCCACGGCCTGTATTCAAGGCATACTGTTGAAGCACAGGAATATCGATTCAGGAAAGCAATTGTTTGTGAATGCTTCTGCTTCACATGTGGATATTCTTCAGATCAGCAATAAAAAGCTGGAATACTACAACTCCTTTGTCTATAATACTGCCGAAGACTTCATGTATTACCTGATTTTTGTTGTAGAGCAACTGGAGCTAAATCCTGAAAGTGTCGAATTGATGGTCAGTGGCGAGATAGAAAAGCACTCTCCACTGTCTGATCTCATTCATAAGTATATCAGGCATGTCAGTTATCTTGAGCGCAATGCCGATTTCAGGTATAGCTTCATATTTGATTCACTTCCCGGGCACTATTATTATAACCTTCTGAATGCTTCATTATGCGAATAATCGGTGGCTCGCATAAAGGAAGAAGGATACAGGCACCTGCAAACCTTCCTGTACGGCCTACTACTGATATGGCTAAAGAAGCCTTATTCAATATCCTGCATAATCATTACGATTTCGAAGGCCTGAAAGTGCTGGATCTTTTTGCCGGCATCGGGAGCCTGTCATATGAGTTTGCTGCCAGGGATGCTGCCGAAGTGCATAGCGTGGAACTTAATCCGCGATGTGTTAGTTTCATTACGGAAACTACCCGTAAGCTGAATCTGAAGAACCTCTTTGTGATCAGGGCAAATGTGTTTACCTATCTCAGCCGCGGGGGCGGAAAGAAATTTGATATCATCTTTGCCGATCCGCCTTACGACCTGGAAGGGATTGAGCGTATTCCTGAACTTGTTTTAGAAAAAGAGATGCTTGATAAAGATGGCTGGCTGATCGTTGAGCATCCGGCTAGCATCGATTTTTCGGAACATCCGAACCTGGATCAACAGCGCAATTACGGCAAAGTGAATTTCAGTATGTTTTCCGCAAAATAAAAACCGCCCCGTTATAAAGCGGAGCGGCTGGTTTATAATTCTTTTCTATAGCTGAGGATCAATACTCATCTTCGTGGAAGAAAAAATCTTCCTTGGTCGGATAGTCCGGCCAAATGTCCTCAATGCTTTCGTAAACTTCTCCTTCATCCTCGATCTCACGAAGGTTTTCAATCACCTCCTGGGGCGCTCCAGACCTGATGCTAAAATCAATCAGTTCATCCTTGGTGGCGGGCCATGGAGCGTCTTCAAGTTTAGAAGCTAATTCAAGGGTCCAATACATGTGAATTATTGCTTTAAAATTTCTGCAAAAATAAGGGAATTTTTAAAAAAGTCAAGTACTTTTTTTAACAAGGCGAAAAACGCTCAAACCCTAGGTTTCCAAAGGGTTTCAGGAGCATCGTGGTCTTTGGCTACTTTTCTGGCCAACACAAAAAGGTAGTCAGAAAGGCGATTTAGGTATTTGATATTCAGTGAAGTTACGGGATGAATCTCTGATAATCGGATGGTAATTCTTTCCGCCCGTCGACAAATACATCTGGCAATATGGCAATGTGAAACGGCCGGATGTCCGCCGGGGAGGATGAAATTAGAAAGGGGCTCAAGCTCTTCATTCATCTGGTCGATGGCCGATTCCAGCCTCAATATATCTGTTTCTGCGATCTCCGGAAGCGGCCTGCTGAGCTGTGTATCAGGGTCATGGGCCAGCTGCGATTCGATGGTGAAAAGCCTGTCCTGGACCTCGATCAGGAGTGCTTTAAGCTCTTCCGAAATATCCTGATCACGAACTAATCCAATATATGATTTCAATTCATCTACAGTGCCATAAGCTTCGATCCGTGGATGACACTTGGGCACCCTGGTTCCGCCAATAAGGGAAGTTTGCCCTTTATCGCCGGTTTTGGTATATATCTTAAATTCTTCAGACATATCTTATTTAACAGTTGCCATGTTTTTGTAAAAACTCATGGTACGGATGTCCTCATTCTTCTTATCAGAAGCGATATTGCCGTCGATCATCCTAATGATACGGTGTGCATGCAGTGCGATGTCCTCTTCATGGGTAACCACGATAATCGTATTTCCCAGCTTATGGATTTCTTCGAGCAAACCCATGATCTCGATGGATGTCTTGGAATCCAGGTTTCCTGTTGGCTCATCAGCAAGAATAATGGATGGCTCATTGACCAGGGCCCTGGCAACAGCTACACGCTGCCTCTGCCCACCGGATAATTCATTGGGTTTGTGTGTGATCCTGTCGGTGAGGTGGACATTGTCGAGTGCTTTTTTTGCCATTTCTACCCTCTTCGCTTTACTAAAGCCTGCATATATCAAGGGAAGGGTCACATTTTCGAGTGCAGTAGAGCGTGGTAACAAGTTGAAAGTTTGAAAGATGAATCCAATTTCCTTGTTTCGGATCTCCGCCAGCTGGTTATCGTTGAGCTGGCTAACATCCTTGCCATTAAGGAAGTAATTTCCTCCTGTCGGGGTGTCCAGACATCCCAGCATATTCATCAGGGTGGATTTCCCTGAGCCTGATGGCCCCATCAGGGCAACAAACTCATTTTTATCTATAGTTAAGGTTATTGAACGGAGAGCTTTCACTGTTTCCGTACCCACGACAAAATGTCGTGCAATTTCATTTAGGTTGATCACTTCCTGGCTCATCGTTCTGTGCTTTTATGCAAATGTACTAAAATACTGGTTACTGGTTACTGGTCACTGGTTACTGGTTACTGGTTACTAACTCAACCCTCAACCCTCAAAACTTCAGTATAAAATTCTCTTTCGCAATATCTTTTTTAAAAAGCAGTATTCCTGTCCTGAAAAGATCAATGGAAACGCTCACTTTCTCATTTGCCCTGATCTCATTCCACGCCTGTTCCATGCCTTTCGACCAATGGATGTCGTCAATGATGACCATGCTTCCCTCATGTAATTTGGGCAGGATCAGCCGGAAATACTCAATTGTAGGTTCCCGGCGGTGATTGCCATCCACCAGCACGAAATCGAGTTTATCAAACTTGATGAGTGTTTTTTCAAGCAAGAGGTCAAAATTGCCCATGGCCAGCTCAATATTATTAATCCCAAAGCTGTTAAAGTTTTCCATGGCCTTTTCAGCGATCATAGCGCAGCCTTCCATAGTGACAAAATTACTTTTTGGAGCTGCGGTGGCAATATAAAGGCTGCTGATTCCCATGGCGGTACCAATTTCCAATACATCATCGGGTTTATTGAACTCCACAAGGCGATGGATGAGTTTTCCGCATTTTGGGCTGATAGAGGAGTGGCGTGTTACATTTTTAACCTGTCGAAACCTGACTTTATACTCATTTTTGCCCGAACCGGTGCCGAAATCCGTTGTTTCGAGCAGACTGCGCTGGCGAAGCAGCGATCTGCGTTGTTTCTCTATTGCATCATATGTGCTGCGGCTGTTTTTATCCAGGATAACTTCAGTATAGAACTCGTATACAAAGGGGGAGTGTACCTTGAACATCGACCTGGCACCAAATCTATATTTCAGGAAGGGAATAACACTTCTTATCTTTCGAGTGATCACGCTATTTAAATGCCAGTTTGTTAAAATAAAATACAGTGCGTTTTCCGCCTGAGATCCTGTTGTTCTTAATTTTCTGGTATCCGTAGCAGATAAAATAACTTCCGTACCAGTGCATCATCTTACTGCCCAGATCCTCCATCAGCTTATCACCTTTATATTTACTTTCAATGGCGATATTCTGCAACTTGTTTTCCTCTTCATCGGCACTGGCGATCTGATAGTAGAGCTTGTTCTGGCTGGAATAAAAAAAGGCAAGTTCGTCCTGCTTCACAAAGGTTTCCATGTACCTCGACAGCTTAAAGGTGAGGATGTCACGGATCTCAACGCCATCATTCCATACCAGCTTCCCATCTGCCGAGAAGGCCCCTACAAGCCCGGAAATATAGTTGTACCCATCAAAAACTGTATACGTCTGAGGTATGGGCCTCCCATAATAGTCGTAATACATATTGGTTACGGTCCGATATTCGGGATAATATGCCTCTGCTAATAGAACAAAATTTCCTTTAAACGGAATCACATCATGGAGCAGGAGGGTATATTCAAGTGAGTATTCTTCACCTTTGCTCTTCTGCTTTTCAGCCTTTTTTCTCAGGTCGGCTATAGTCTTGCTGCTCAAACTTCTAAACATCTCTTCGAATTCAAGGAAATTGTAATAGTTTATATATACTTCTTTTTCCCCCTCGAATCTTGTGACAAAGAATCCGGCAGTTTCCGGGCCTGTTTCATCATCATTATCGCTTACCCGTGAAGCATCATTGCTATAGGTCCCCATTATAAGCAGCGTATCGCCTGCACTGTATGCGATCCGTGCTTCATTCATCACCTTCTTCTCCATAGCCGGATTGATCTTATAGGTGTTTTCATGTTGGCCTGCCTTGTCCAACTGCAGGATGAGGATGGCATTCTGCTTCTTTCCCAGGTAGTTTTCCACGATTACAAAGATCTTATCATCTTCAGTATCGTAATGTATGTCCTGAATGATATTCAGCCCTTCAATTTCAGGCTTGATCTGTTTCGACGACCCGCTTAAGAGGTCAATAAATTGCAGGGAGGGCTCAAACCTGCTGTTATTGAATGCGATGATGGCATTTTCATGATGCAGGCTGAAATGGACAGGTTCCGATTTTTCCGGTCCTGAGGCATTGAATAATTCAAGTTTGTTAATGTGGTAATCAATCTTAAGGATTTGAATGTTATGTTGCGATTTCTGCTTATCTACATCCATGAAAAGCAGGTAAGTATTATTGTCGCCGTGTACAAAAGCTTTGAACTTTACACCGGTGATGAGGGCTGTATCAGCCAGCCATTGCTGCTGCATGTTCTTGCTGTAGAGGGCAAAATGCCAGATGCGTGTATCAATACCACCGCCCCGTTTTTCACTTTCAAAGAATACCAGCAAGCCATTTTCGCCACAGGGCACAATATTATAGTTTTCCATGTCGAGGTTGGCATTTAACTCAACGCGGAGGAGCCCTTTCCGTTGTGCCAGAGCTTGCTCTGATGATCCGAGAAAGCATACCAGCAGTATTATAAGCGGGATAATAATTCTCATCTTAATGGATGTGCATTGCCATAACAATAATAACAATTTTTTCGATGAAATATTTGATGCTGCAAGAAAAAAGGGCCCCGAAAACAAATTCATCGGGACCCTGAAGATTGTTATCGTATTGAACTGATATTATTCAATAATCAGTTTTTTGATTGCGGTATTTCCTGCTTCATCGGTGCAGCGCATCAGGTAGATGCCACTATTGATATTTCCAAGATCAATACTGCCTTCACCTATGATGTTTGTTTCATCCATTACTTTTTGACCACTGAGAGTGTATATATTAACAGTCAGCTTAACATTTTCATCGCTGCTGATAAATACCCTGTCGGTGGCAGGATTTGGAAAAATATTCACTTCAGCTTCAATGCTATGAATATCATCGACTCCAAGTACTTCATTACCTGTGATGAAGATGTCATCCAACTCCCAGGTGGCAGCATCAGAAGCTGTTGAAGTATATTTGAAAGCAACGTATACTGCAGTGCCGCTAACACTTGATATGTCAATGTCGCCACTGGATATCCAGTCAAAGAAATCAGGTGAAGATACATATGAAAGATCGGTCCAGGTAGCTGATGATGGATCGCTTCCATTGTAATCATTTGAGATCATCGCCTCAAGAGCGGGGCCATCATATCCGACAGCATTGTAGAAGTTCAATGTTTCTGCAGTGTAATTTTCGAAATTCATGGCAGGAGAGATCAGCCAGTCTTCGTTTGCATTTGCTCCACCATCATATCCTGAGCATTTTGCACAGGATGATCCACCGACACCATGTTCAATATCAATTTCCCATTCCTGAGCGCCACTAATGCTGACCTGTTGCCAGTCTCCAAAACCATCTTCAAAATTGATTGTTTCGATAATAGCTACGTCAGGTGTTGATGCTGTAGCTGCAGGAGCAGTCCCATCATTTTTATAATCAATATCTGCGGCACCGTTTGTATATGGATATATTTTGAAAAAGTATGGGGTATTCCCATTCAGGTTGGCAAAAGTGCATGTTCCGGCTCCAAATCCAATGTTCAGAGCTCCTGAACCATCGGCCAGGTCGGGATCGTCAGCTACAGGAGTGCCATCTACTGGCGCTGTAATATTATCTTCGGTGCTTCCCAGAACAAGGTATCCGCTTGGTAATTGGGCGCCAATCGCATCTACCCAGCTCAGGTTAATGGAAACTCCGGCAGCTTCTGCCATAAAATCGGTCGGATAATTTGTGGGTTCCGGTGAAATACCGGCTGCCATGATGCTGAAATCATCGTAGTATACAGTTCCGCCGATGAAATTGTTTTCATGATAAACCCTCACTTCAAGACGGAATCCGTCTGCATTAGCGGGTGCTGTAAGTTGTAGGGTAAAATGCTGCCATTCAGGATCATTGGTAGAATACTCATCCGGCCTCAACTCTGCCTGGTTGTCAACAAGGGTTGATGCCCCTTCCAGCCAGTAAGACCAAATTCTTGTTTTGGCAGTGGTATCGTTATCCTTATACCAATAGCTGATGGTATAATTAACACCGCCAACGATGCTGGCAACGTTTTGCTGCAGGTCCTTTGAACTGCTTTCTGAATGATGTGCGGCATATAATGTCCCTCCACCAGGAGGATTACCTTTGGCCTGAGCGATATTCTCGGCTTTATCCCAATCGGTGGGTGTGTTTCCGCTGTCCCACAACTCAAGGTCTCCATTAACCACGAGCTCCTGGGCCTGGCTCATGCCGGCCGGGAGGGTGATAATCAGGGCAAGAATAAAAAGAATGTAAAGATTTTTCATAGCTATTGTTTTATTGATTTGAAAAGAAAGCCATTCCTGCCCTGGAGCAGGAATGACTTATAGGTTAGTTTATACTGTTTATTTAATGATCAGTTTCCCCGTCTCAAGCACATTGCTTTCGGTCAGGTACCTGATGAAATATATTCCTGAATCCAGATGGTCGAGGTTCAGCACAGTGCTTCCTGCAGGAATCCTGTTATTGAGGATCTGCTGGCCTGTCAGGTTGAAAATGCTCAGGGTGATATCTTCACCGCTGGTATTTTCTATGTTCAGGATGCTAGTGGCCGGGTTTGGATATATCTTAACGAAGCCTTCGGCTCCCAGTTCAGAGATGCCAATCGGATGAACATCGATATATTCTTCTTTCACCATGGTGTCCTCGCCATAATCGTTACCAACAGTCAGGGTAACGTCGTAGAGGCCTACAACAGCCCAGGTAATGGGCTCCGGAGTCTCCAGCATGGATGTGGCCGGTGTTCCGTCCTCGAAGGTCCATGACCAGGTAGTAATGGTTCCTGTTGAAAGGTCGGTAAAGTTGACTCCTTGTCCGACAGCCGGGTTGGTGGCATCGGCTTCGAAATCAGCAACAGGAGCATAATCTACTGAGATATAGTCCATCTTCATCAGCATGGATGTTCCACCAAAGTCATTTTCAACTTCCAGTGTTACATCATAGGTTCCCTGTGTGGCATACATGATACCGCTTGGGTTCTGATCTGTAGAAGTAGCAGGGTCACCTCCTTCAAATGTCCATAACCATGAGACCATGGTTCCTCCGCTCGACATATCTGAAAAGTTGGTGGTTCCACCAACCAGTACAGTCGTGTCTGCAGCCTTGAAGTTGGCAGTAGGCATGATCATCGAGCATCCTGCCATTGGTGTAGCCCAGATCGTATCGCCTGCGCCATTAATAGCTGCAAATTCAGTTGATGCAGCCCAGTTTTCTGCAAGACCGTTATCGAGGTTGGCATCACAAAGTGTGAGCGAAGGCCCGAAACCATCGGCCAGAGTATCCCATGGCAGATAGTCATCGTAATGAACGGAGTCGACAAACATTCCACTTGCATCGTAGAGTTGGATCAATTCCCCTGAATTACTGAGTGCACCACTGGTCCACTCATAAGCAGTAATGCCAAATGTGCTGGCAAGTGCTGTAGCATTTATCCCAACTACCAGGTATTCTGCCGGATTCAGTGTCACTGCCGGGAAGGTGTAAGTAACGCCATTTACAAATTCGAAATCGGTTAAATCAACGGCGTCTGCACCGTTATTGTAGAGCTCAATAAACTCGAGCGAATCATTTCCACTTTCCGGTGGGTTGTACATGATCTCAGTAATCACGATCTCAGGAGCAATATAAGCTTCAATAATAGAGAAAGTGTTCTGGCTTTCCCCAATAGGGCCAGCATTCAGATCAGAAATACGTATAATGTAGTCGTCGCCGGGTGCCTGGCTGCCCATGATATTCCAGGAGAAAGATAGATCACCTGAAGGAATATTGTTTACCAGCAGTTGTGGAGCCCAGGTATTGGTGTCGATGAGCTCGATCTTTAATTGTCCAGCATAATTAACAGTATCCCAGGTTATTACGTGCATAGAGCCTTGTTCCCATATTTCCCCGCCTGAAGGTGAGGTCACCATGATAGTCGGATCATCCGGGAAGTTTCTCCACCCTGGTGTTCCCAGATCAGCCTGAAGGCTGGCAGCCCAGTTTTCACCGAGTTCATTGTCAAGGGAAGGATCAAGCAGGGACAGTGAAGGTCCGTTTCCATCTGGTTCTGTTGGCCATGGAGAGCCGTCATCGTAAGGTACAATATCGGCCGAGAGTCTACCCGCACTAAATAGGTTTACGTCATCACCGCCATTATTTAAGTAAATATTTGTTTGCAGGGTGCCATCCAGATCGGGAGTGAAGGGGAAATTTCCTGCACTGGATAATTTGATAGTATAATATTGATCCGGACTTAGTACAGTTCCGCTGGGGATTGCAATAGGCGTATTGGTGGGTGTATTATCCTGGACAAACCATCCACCAATTTCAATATCTTCGGTAGTGTTGTTGTAAAGTTCTATCCATTCTTCATCATCACCCGGTGAGTTGTACATGATCTCGTTGATCACAACACCACCTGGTTCATAGGAATCTACAAGCACCATAACATTGTCGAACTCCCAGGTTTTGGCTCCGTCGGTGGGATTAGAATAATAAACAAAAGCAATATGAACCTCGGTATCAATACCCGAAAGGTCAATGTTTCCTGAACTTACCCATGCCCAGCCGCCGGGTGAAAGTGTGGCTGTAAGATCATTCCAGGTGGCTGTTGACGGATCTCCGCCGTCATCATAATTGGTAGAGTATTTAACTTCCAGTTCAGGTCCAGAATAGTTACATGCACTCATGAAAGTTAGTGCAGGGTTGAGGGCCCCAGCAAGGTCGAAACGCGGAGATATCAGCCAGTCTTCATTATCCAATGCATTTGGATGAACATATCCGCTTATTTGCGCGCAGTTGCTACCTCCTATACCGAAAGAATTGTCGCGATCCCATACTTGATCTCCAAGCATGTTCACAGTATCCCATGCCATCCAGCTCCAGTCAAAGTCCTCGTAAAGCAACAATGAAGTAGTCACCGCGGTAGCTTCAGGATATGTACCATCCGTTTTGAAATCTATATCAGTACCGCCATTCGTATAAGGGAATATGGCGAAATAATATATTGTGCTTGTGGCAAGATCAGAAAAAGTAAAAGTCTCGTTGCCAAATGCTACATTCTTGGCTCCGGCACCATCGCTCAGGTCCAGGTCATCAGCTACTGCTGTACCATCCACTGGAGCGACAATGTCGTCAGCTTCGCTGATAAATACAACATATGCACCTGGTAACTGGGCTCCCGTTGCATCTGTCCAGCTTGTTTCAACTGCATTACCCATATCCATTGCGCCAAAATTGGTAGGATAGTTGGTAGGTTCCGGCAATGGACCGCCACTGAGGCTCTGGCCGGTATTTAATGCTCCTTCAGTTGAAGTAATTGGCCCCCCCCAGGTGAAGGAACTGTAAACAGTTCCGTTACCATTAAGTTGTAGAGAAACTCCAAGTGGAGTTGAGCTAGGTTCGGAAACACCAACGTCTACTGATGTTAACCCATTTGCAGCACCTTCAGTCGCAGTTAATGTTCCTTCATAACTTAATAGTTGTCCAGCTATATGGGTGCCATTATAGCTTAATCCCATCCCATCTGCAGAGCCATTTTGAATTCCTCCGTCAGTTGTGTAATTAAAATAGTAGAATGTAAAATTACCCACAGTATTCCCAACTGTATAAGTATCAAGTGTTCTAGAGTTATATATTGTGCCGACATCTCTGTGCAAATCTACTTGGAATAGTGAAAGGGTGTAACTGCCGGGATTTTCAATGATAACTTCGAGGATTTCATTTTGGTCACCGCCGGTATTATCATAATGGAATTCGTTGATCCATGCATTCTGCCCCTGAAGATTAAGGGCAAAGAGGGCTAATAAAGCCACTAAAAGAGTAGTGATCTTTCTCATAATTTAAGTATTTGTAGGTTTAGTTTTATTAAAAGGGTATCAAATCTTACAATATACAAAATTGCCAAATTTATTGATAAAAGTAAAGAGGGGGGCGTTAAATATTTGTTAACAATGGTGGATAA
>Ga0164313_10002457_pt1 | contig 16586 bp, 13 predicted proteins | sample GuaBasSedimGuay4_FD_113735 | JGI IMG/M metagenome (GOLD analysis project Ga0164313, IMG submission 113735) | Subseafloor sediment microbial communities from Guaymas Basin, Gulf of California, Mexico - Guay4, Core 4569-4, 0-3 cm | ecosystem: Environmental > Aquatic > Marine > Hydrothermal vents...
ATATCCTCATCCACTTCAGTGACCAGCCCCGGCACCAGCCCGGCAACAGCCTTGTAAGGTCTTAGAATCTCGTTCCAGTGAGTTGTCGTGTTGTTTTCTTCCAGGTCAAAATGTGCCTCAGGGCCGCGGTATCCGTGCCTGTGATCGTACTCTTCAAGACCATCGGTGACAGCCTGGTTGGCGGTTGTTTGAAAGAGGGAGTTAATCGTCGTGAAAACCTTGTAACCATCGGTATAGGCTGATTGACCAAATCGAGATAACATTTCCTTACGAACCATTTCAGCCAGGTAAGGCGCGGAGATTTCCGTCGTGGCGCCGTGGTAAAAGGCTGTGTTGTTTTCATTTTTAGCAAGTTGATATTCGGAGTTGTTAATAAACCCCAGATCTACCATGCGCCCCAATACGTAGTCCCTGCGAATCATGGCGCGTTCGGGAGAGGTGATCGGATTAATTCTGGAAGGTGCCTTTGGAAGCGCCGCAAGCATGGCGCATTGGGCCAGGCTTAGCTCGTCTACTGATTTGCCATAGTACACATCAGCTGCGGCACCTACACCGTAGGCCCGGTGACCCAGAAGAATTTTATTCAGATACAGCTCCAGGATTTCATCCTTGGACAACTCACGCTCAATTTTCAGTGCCAGGAAAATTTCCCGGATCTTTCTGGTAAACGTTTTTTCCATTGTCAGAAAAAAGTTTCTCGCCAGTTGCTGGGTAATCGTGCTACCGCCAATTGATTTTTCGCCGGTTGTCACCAGTGTCCAGATGGCTCGGGATACACCCTGGTAATCCACTCCGGGGTGGACACGGAAACGGGCATCCTCACCAGCGATAAAAGCATTCGTTAAATGATCAGGCATTTGGTTTATCCGAACCGGGATTCGTCGTTTTTCCCCAAATACACTTATCAGTTTGCCATCCCGGGTATAGACACGCAGCGGAACCTGAAGCTGTACATCACGCAATGTATCAACCTCCGGGAGGTCTTTTGCGACAACCAGGTAAGTGACAAGCAGCGTAAATAATCCCAGTACGAATGAGACAATCAAAAACCGGAAAAATAAACGAAATCCTTTTTTCACACCTGTATCCTGCTATGCTTGCCCACAGAAATGGAATTTTAGTTGATATCTCCGTCTCCAGATAGCAGGAGACGGGACAGATGACGATACACTACATCGGACAGGGACGTGACCGGTAATGACAGTGTTGACAGCTTACCATGTCAGTAGTTTCCCTCCGCTTCTTCAGGAAGCTTTCCGCTCGTGTGCGATAGATTCTGTGAAATAATGCAAATATATGTTTGAGTATTACAGGGTTTTCTGTTAAAACCAGCTATAAGAAGTTTCACTAAACCATTGGCAACAAAAGGAATGGGTGAGTGTTGAAACTGTTTGGAAAGAAAGCAGATCCAGTTATTGGGCTGGATATTGGCTCGACAAGTGTACGTTTATTGCAACTGTCCAGTCATGGGTCCGGATATCGGATCGACCACTTTGCCATGGAGCCTTTAAGCGAAGGCGTGGTGGTTGATAAGGCCGTCCAGGATGTGGAAGCCGTCTCGAACGCCATCTCAAGGGCGGTCAAGGCGTCGGGCACGCGTGCCAAATCCTGTGCCATCGCGGTTTCCGGCTCGGCTGTATTCACAAAGATTCTTAGTTTGCCGGCAACTCTTGCCGATTCTGATATCGAAAGTCAGGTGCAAATTGAAGCCAACCAGTACATCCCATTTCCGCTGGATGAGGTCAGTCTCGACTTTGAAGTACTGGGGCCGTCTCCCAGGAATGCCGATTTAATGGATATCCTGCTGGCTGCCAGCAAAAGTGAAAATGTTGAAAGTCGACAGGACGCTATCGATACCGCTGGTTTGAAAGCAAAGGTTGTTGACGTGGAAGCGTTCGCAGTGGCAAATGCATTTGAGTTGATACGCGTACGTGATGGTATCAATCGTAATGAGGCGGTCGGGTTTTTCGATATCGGCTATGACGTAACTACATTACTGGTAATCAAGGGAGGCCGGGTTGTTTACACCCGCGATCATCCATTTGGTGGTCACCAGCTAAAGGAAGAGACTCAGCGTCGTTATGATATGACCCCTGAGCAGGCCAGTTTTTTTGAACGTAATGAAGATGGACCGGATGATTTTGAGGATGAGGTATTAGAGCCATTTCAACTCAACACCGTTCACCAGATCAGCCGTGCACTACAGTTTTATGCTTCCAGTAAGGAGTACTCAAATATAGGCACAATTTACCTGTCTGGGGGTATCGCTTCACTGAAAGGCCTGGTGCCACTGGTGCAGCAGGAACTTGGAATGACGACACGGGTCGCCGATCCGATCACTGGAATGGAAATTGCGGAGAATGTGGCTGCAACTGCGATAAAGCGCAATGCCACCAACCTGATGATAGCCATGGGATTGGCTTTGAGAGGGTTTGACTAATGGCCAGAATTAACTTATTGCCATGGCGGGAGGAACAACGCCGGGATCGTCAACGCCAGTTTCTAATGACGCTGCTGGTGACTTCGGTACTGGGTATTGTATTGGTTTTCATGGTGGGCTCTGTCTACAATCAGAAGATCAAGCATCAGCAAGCCAGAAACCAGCTGGTTCAGAAAGAGATCCGCCAACTGGAAACCCGAATCAAAAGAATTGATCAGCTTGAGCGTACCCGGGCGCGGCTGCTTTCGCGTAAACAGATCATTGAACGACTGCAGGCCAGCCGTTCCACAACGGTGGAACTGCTGGATAACCTGGCTAGAACGATTCCGGTGGGTGTGACCCTCGCCACCGTGGGGCAGCAGGGATTGACATTGACCTTGACCGGCAATAGTCAGTCCAACGCGAGGGTATCGGCCTATCTGAAACAGCTGGAGCTCAATAGTCTATTCATTGATCCCCAGCTCGATTATGTTCGTTCATCACCCAGAGCCGGCAACTCCACTGAGCCATACCAATTCAGCATCAGGGTCAAACTGCGTCCACGGAATATGTCGGATGAAGATGAAGGTTATGACGATATAGCCTATGCAGGGGGTTCGGAATGATACTTGACGATCTCAGAAATGCAGACTTTTCAGACCTTGGCAGCGCGCCCGGACCGGTAAGATATATCCTGCTTTCGATTGCGCTGGCTTTGATCTTGGTTGCCGGTTACTTCCTGTTGGTAGAAGACAAGAAGAATGAGCTAGAGCAATCTCGTCAGCAGGAACTGGCATTGATGGCTGATTTTGAATTCAAACAGCAGAAAGCTGCGAATATGGAAGTCTATGAGAAACAATTGGCAGATATGCAGGAATTGTTGCAAACCATGTTCAGGCAGTTACCGAGTAAAACCGAAATAGATAAGTTATTGGTAGATGTTTCACAAACAGCACTGGCCGCGGGTATTGACGTGCAGTTATTTGAGCCCCAGGCGGAAATTTATAAAGACTTTTATGCGGAACGCCCCATCAATATCAAAATGCTGGGGGACTACCACGAATTTGGAGGATTTGTCAGTGGTGTAGCGTCACTACCAAGGGTGGTTATTCTGACGATGCATGATATTTCGTTGCGGCGTGCAGAGGCAAACCAAAGCCGCTTTGGTAATTCTGAAGGTCGCTTGATCCTGGAAGGTCGGGTCAATACCTATCGCTATGTAGATGAAGAAGAAGTTGCTCAAAGAGAAGCGGAGCAGGCGCAATGAAACAAATCAGTTCTCAGATAGGCCGTGCTGCTGGCGCCGTATTGATCGCTCTTATGTTGTCGGCGTGCAGTGAGAACATGGATGATCTTGAAAGGTACATTGTTTCAATCAAGGCACGGCCGGCCAGTCCGATTCCACCTATTCCACCGGTTAAAACATATACGCCTTACGAGTATGCTGGCCTGATGGGGCGTGATCCGTTCCTGCGGTCGATTACAGAGGGCGCCGATGACGGACGCTCCACCAAGGGCACCGGGCCACAACCCGATTTTGAGCGATCAAAAGAATACCTGGAACGGTACGAGCTTGATACATTGTCGATGGTGGGAACATTTAGTCAGGATGAGTCCAACTGGGTCTTGTTGCGTGACCCCGAAGGTATCATTCATCGCGTGCCGGTGGGTGACTACATCGGTAAGAACCACGGACAGGTGATCGGTATAAGCGATACACAAGTAGGTTTGAGTGAATTAATTTCGGATGGCGGAGGTGGCTGGCTTGTCAGGGAAGCTTCCATCGCCATGGATGAGGGATAATCCGGTTAGCGCATGGAAAGGCGCGACTTTGAGGGTACAGCCATGTACAGCAAAAAAGCATGTAAGTCTAAATGGATACTGACCGGTAGGTGGGGACAGTTTATGAATAGCAAAAAGCCTGGAGTACGTATTGGTCTGGGGTTGGCACTGTTGGTATTGCCACTGACTTCAGCCTGGGCGACAAGTAGCGTGACTGCAGCAGAATACAGTAGTAATGCGGCAGGTGATGTCGTTATTACGCTCTCTACTCAGGGTGGTGACCCCACAGTCAGTGTGTTTGCGACACAGAGCCCTGCTCGAATCATTCTGGATTTGGCAGATACCAACAGCGAGGTTCAGGCAAATCCGGTGTCGGTAGGTGTCGGGTCTGTTCAGAAGTTTACGACACTGGCAGCCGGGGGCAGAACACGGGTAATGGTAGATCTCTCCAAGCCAGTGACTTATGACTATCAGTCGGGAAATGGTGAGGTTGTACTTTCGATTGCTGGAAATGGCAAGGGTTCAACTGCGCCACGTACAAGCAGTACCGCAAAATTCAATGTTGAAAATGTAGATTTCCGGCGTGGAGAGGATGGTCAAAGTAAAGTTATTCTTAGTCTCGATCAGGATAGTGCGAATATTTCAGTGAATCCGCGTGAAGGTGGCTTGTCCGTAGACATTTTTGATGCCAACTTGCCAGAGGCATTGAACCGGCGTCTTGATGTGATTGATTTTGCCACACCGGTGCAGGTCATCGATGCCAACGAGATGGCAAATACGGTACGTGTTGAACTGGAAGTAGCCGGTCTGTTTGAGCACATGGCCTATCAATCAGGAAATGACTGGATTATTGAAGTTTCAGAACTTGCAACACTAGCGGTTGGTGCCAGTAAGGAAATTATTGAATTTTACGAGGAAAAAGAATACGAAGGTTCCAGGGTTACCTTTAACTTCCAGGATATCCCGGTACGGTCAGTATTACAGCTAATTGCCGATGTGTCCGACCTCAATATTGTGGTGGCTGATAATGTCGGCGGAAACCTGACCTTACGACTCACCAATGTGCCCTGGGACCAGGCATTGGATATCGTACTTGATGCCCGAAATCTTGATATGCGAGAGAATGGTAATGTTATCTGGATTGCACCTACGGCGGATATTGCTGCACGTGAACAGCAGTTGTTACAGGCCATGCAGGACCGTAAAGAGCTGGAACCTCTGGCAACGGCCCTGATCAGTGTCAGTTATGCTTCAGCTGCGGACTTGCAGGCCTTGATCACCGAAGCATCGTCCGGTGGTGCTGGTGAGGCTGGCTTATTATCCGATAGAGGCTCCGTAGCCATTGACTCCAGGACCAACACGTTGATGGTCACCGATACGCCCGACAGGATTGAGGCGATTCAGAAGCTGGTGCTGGATCTTGACCGGCCGGTGCGGCAGGTGCAGATCGAGTCCCGTATCGTGATTGCAAGCAGTGATTTTGCCCATGCAATTGGTGTGCGTTTTGGCGTAACAGCTTTGCATAACAAGCGGAATATTTTTGCAATTTCCGGTGATGGCGCAGGTGCTGACCTGGTGAATCCTGGCACCAACCCCAGACCCGATGGCCTGATTGACTTACCGGGCATCCCCGATCGTTACAACGTCAATCTTCCTGTTCCAGACAGTAATGCTGGTTCAATAGGTATGTCGTTCCTGGCGGGCAATGTGTTACTGGACCTGGAACTCACTGCCCTGGAGGCTGAGGGTGATGGTGAAGTCATCTCCACACCAAGAGTTGTGACAGCCAATCAGTCTGAGGCATTTATTCAACAGGGTGTGGAAATACCTTATGAACAAGCCGCATCCTCAGGTGCAACAGCGGTTCAATTCAAGGAAGCTGTACTCGAATTACGGGTTACTCCTTTAATTACGCCGGATAATCGCGTGCAGCTCGAACTGCAAATCAAGCAGGATACGGTTGGCGAGATTTTCCAGACCGGCCGAGGTGGATCTGTACCATCGATTGATACACGGGAATTGCATACATCAGTGCTGGTTAATAATGGTGAAACGGTCGTCCTGGGTGGTATCTTCCAGGATGAGCGCTCAAGACAGGAGGACAGGGTGCCCTATTTGAGCAGCATTCCCGGTATCGGCAACCTGTTTAAACGTCGTGCCAATGCAACCAAGAAACGTGAGTTGCTGATATTTGTGACGCCGACCATCGTAGAAGACCGGCCAGTTGTGAATTGATTGTTTAAAACAGCAAATACTGAAAAGCCCGGTTTCAAACCGGGCTTTTTTTTGCAAGCTGACTTGGTGCAATATGCACATTCGCTGTGAATCCCGGCTATGTAGTTCACTCTGATTAAACTGAAACGCTGAGGAAGCTGTGAGAGCCCAGCCGGGGATTTGCCTGTTGGCGCTCGGTGCTCAGCGGCCCTTCGGGCTTCCCTCGCATGCGGCTCGTCTTAACGGGGCCGGCCATACAGGGCGTCCTGCCCTGGATGCCCTCAAATGGGCATCCCGCCCATTTGTCCCCTGACGATCCACCTGCTCGGCGCTTCAAAGTCGCGCCAACAGGCAAACCCCCGGCTGGGCGTACCCTGAATGAACGACGTATCAGGCTAACGGGGGGTGGCGGGTTGCTACCTCCGGGTCCGTAATCTGCCGGGAGCAGATTACCGAGCGCCCATGGATGGCTTGAGCGTGTCCCGGAGGTAGCAACCCGGCACCTCCCACCAACCTGACCTACAGCGACATTTAACCACCCGGTCAAGTGAGAACCATGTTGCCGAATGCTGACTTGGGGATGCGGGATCCTCGCCTGAACTGTTTTAAGGCATGGGAATAAATTATAATTACCAGCTTAATTGCGACTCTTCTGTGCAGGCCTGCGGGGTGTATTATCAGCGGGTCCAGGCACTTTACCAATGACGCTTCCTATGGGCTGTGAACTGTGAAAAAAGTAATCGAATGTGTACCAAATTTTTCCGAAGGCCGCGATATGGCGGTCATCAAACAAATTACCGATGTGATTGAAAGCGTTCAGGGGATTCGCCTGCTGGATGTGGATCCGGGTGAAAGTACCAACCGTACGGTGGTGACATTTATCGGTGAACCGGAACCGGTTAAAGAAGCAGCCTTTCGTGCTGTGCAAAAAGCATCCGAGTTGATCGACATGTCGTTACAACACGGCGAGCATGCACGATTCGGTGCAACGGATGTTTGCCCATTTGTGCCAGTCAGCGGTGCAACCATGGAAGATTGTGCTGAAATTGCGCGGCAGGTGGGGCAACGGATCGGTGATGAACTTGCAATCCCGGTATATCTTTACGAACACGCTGCAAACAGTCCCGAACGGCAGAACCTGGCCAAAGTCCGTGCAGGTGAGTACGAAGGTCTGGAAAAGAAACTGACTGATCCGGATTGGAAACCGGATTACGGGCCGGCAGCTTTTAACCGCAAGGCCGGGGCGACGGCTGTTGGTGCGCGGGAGTTTTTGATTGCCTACAACATCAATCTCAATACGACCGACAGACGTTATGCAAACGAGATCGCCTACGAGATTCGGGAGCGAGGGCGTTGGAAACGTATAGGCAATGTTGAGCCTTTTTACTACAAGGGTGATGTTGTCTATTTTGAAGAGGGCAAATACGCTGACGGTAACTCCGATTTTGTTGCAGGCTCGTTCGAGGAGTTGGCTGAGTTCTACAAAAACACATATGACGCAGATCTTTACCAGCGCTATCGATCCATTGGGCTGGATCCCGATGACCTTATTGGTCGTCCGGTCTACAAAGATGGTATGTTCACCCATCTTAAAGGCATTGGTTGGGTTGTGGATGATTACCAGTGTGCACAGATTTCACTCAACCTGACCAATTACAAGATTACCTCCCCGGCCTCGGTACTCGAAGCCGTTCGTGAGTTGGCAGCGGCACGTGGCATCGTTATCAGTGGTTCGGAAGCGGTTGGTGTTGTGCCTTATGAGGCCATGCAACAGGCAGGGAGTTTCTATCTGCGCCGGATGCAAAAATCCACGGGTATCCCGGTACGCGATACGGTCACAACAGCAGTCCAGGCGATGGGGCTCAGTGATGTCGCAGAATTTGATATTGACAAAAAAGTCATCGGTATGCCGGTCGCTGAAGGTGCGCTGGTCAATATGAAAATCAATGAATTTGTCGATGAGGTCTCGCGTGACACACCGGCCCCGGGAGGTGGTTCGATAGCGGCATTGGCGGGCGCCCTTGGCTCAGCCCTGGCCTCGATGGTTGTCAATCTTTCCGTCGGCAAAGGGGAATTTGACTCGCAATATGATGAATTGTGCCAAGTGGCTGAGAAAGCACAGATGATCAAAGATGAACTCGTGCTTGCTATCGACGCCGATACAGAAGCATTTAACGAGGTCATTGCCGGTATGCGTATGGCCAAGGATACCGCCGAGCAGGTTGCGTTGCGCTCAGGTGTAATCCGGGCGGGTTACAAGTCTGCAGCCGAGGTGCCTTTGAGAACAGCACAGCTCTGTCGGCAAGTGCTGGATCTCTGCCAGGCAGCGGCAAACATTGGCAATATGGCCGTGATGTCTGATGCAGGTGTTGGTGCATTAATGGCCTATGCCGGCGTCCAGGGCGCCATCCATAATGTACGTATCAACCTTCCGCACACAAAGGACGAAACATTTATCACTCAAATGCAAAGCCAGTTGGGCACGTTATTGTCTGAATCCAAAGCAATATGTGATGCGATACAGCAACAGGTTGAAAGCAGTTTTTAAGAATGAATTCGATACCTTTCTCCAGCGCTGCTGAAAGAAACCGGCGTCCGATACTTGAAACGTTACGCTTATTGCTTCCGGATGCCGGTACCCTGCTGGAGATCGGATCCGGGACAGGTCAGCACGCTGTCTTTTTGAGTCAAAATTTGCCAGGACTTAGCTGGCAACCAAGTGACAGGGAAGAAAACCTGGCAGGGCTTGAAGCCTGTTTCTCGGCCGGGGGCAATGAACGTATTTTGCCCTTGCTAAAACTCGACGTGCTCAGTGATCCCTGGCCGGGGCGCTCTTATGATGCAGTATTTACTGCCAATACGGCTCATATCATGCCCTGGGAGGCAGTGATTGCCATGTTTGCCGGGGTGGGCGCGCACCTTGTGAGTGGTGGCAGGTTTTGTTTATACGGGCCATTTAATGTCGACAACAAATTCACCTCCGAGAGTAATGCTCAGTTTGATGCTCAATTAAGATCTCAAAACTCTCAAATGGGTATTCGTGACATGGCAGCAATTGGCAATCTTGCCAACCTTAATCAAATGCATCTGGAACAGAAAATTACGATGCCGGCAAATAATTTTATGCTCGTACTCAAAAAAAAACGGGGTCGGAGTAAAAACCATTAAGAGTGGTTGGTCTGATGAGACGGCCAATATGGTTTTTACTCCGACCCCAGCCAGTCTGGACTAAAAGTCTTTTCGCCGGACCAGGTGTAAGAGATTGCCGGCATGTGCATCGCGTTTGAAACCACCGGGGAATTCAATGACCGCCAGGGTTCCGGCTGACAAATGCCCAATATTTGTGGCTTGCTTTTGTTCTAATACGTTGTTCAGCAGATTTTCAATAGCCGGGTTATGTCCGACCATCATTAAACGTTGGCTGTAGCTGAATGCTTCTTCGGCCAGGGTTAACAGCATATTCAAAGATGCGCCAAATATGGAATCCACGTAATCTGTGGTCGCCAGTAATTGTGGCCAACCGGCAAGTAGAGGGGCAAGGGTTTCCCGGGTACGCTTTGCCGGCGAGCAAAGGACGGTATCTGGTGGTGGGAGTGTTTCAAGCACCCAGTCGGAAATAAGTTGAGCGTGACCGGTTCCTTCAGAACTCAATGATCTGGAGAAGTCATTACCCAGTGGGCTCCAGGGCTCAGCCTTTGCATGGCGTAATATATAAAGCTGTTGATTCATCACATACTCTTATGCGGGTTATAAATGGCGACCTAGGCGATCAAAAGCATATAATACTGGCCCTTTCAGACACTTCAAGTGCAAAAATTGAACAAAGGAACAGGTTTATGAAAGAAGGCATAGCCGGAAAGACCATTTATCGCAAAGACTATTTGGCTTACCCCTGGGATGTTAACCACCTGGACTTGCACTTTGATATTGGTATTGAAACTACCATAGTGCGTGCGGAGATGGCCTTTGAATTAAAGGACGGGGCTGGCGCGCCTCAGGATATTGTTCTCAATGGCAGCGATCTGCAGCTGGTCTCGATCAGGCTCAATGACCGCATCCTGACAACGGACGATTATGTTCTTGAAGGTGAGACACTGACAATTCCTGGTGCACCGCAAAACAGTATTTTAAAAACGGAGGTCAGGATCCACCCGGCCAGCAACTCTGCCCTTGAGGGACTGTACCTTTCCGGCAAATTTCTTCTTACCCAGTGCGAAGCACAGGGCTTTCGTAAGATTACCTGGTTCCCGGATCGTCCGGATGTGATGACCACTTACCGGGTTACCCTTGAAGCTGATAAATCCAACTTTCCCGTACTGCTGTCAAATGGCAATAAGACAGAAACCGCTGAGCTGCCCTCAGGCCGTCACCGGGTCTGCTGGCAAGATCCTTTTCCGAAACCATCCTATCTTTTTGCCCTGGTAGCAGGCGACCTGTCACTGGTGGAAGATCACTTCATCACCCGCAGCGGTCGTGATGTGAGCTTAAGAATCTATGTTGAAAAGGAAAACCTTGATCGCTGTGATCATGCCATGGAATCCCTGGTTAACTCCATGCGCTGGGATGAGGACAGGTTTGACCTTGAATACGATCTTGATATTTACCACATCGTTGCCACCAACGATTTCAATATGGGTGCGATGGAAAATAAGTCGCTGAATATTTTCAATTCGAAGTATGTTCTGGCACGGCCGGATACGGCGACCGATGCCGATTACCAGGGTATTGAAGGGGTTATTGGACACGAATATTTTCATAACTGGACCGGCAATCGTGTTACCTGCCAGGACTGGTTTCAGCTGACCCTGAAAGAGGGTCTTACCGTATTTCGGGATGAGGAGTTCTCAGCTGACATGCAGTCTCGGGCGGTAAAACGAATCAGGGTGGTTCGTGACTTGAGGAGCCGGCAGTTTCCTGAGGACGATGGTCCGATGGCACATCCGATACGACCTGATCATTATGCTGAAATCAATAACTTTTATACCGCTACTGTCTATCAAAAGGGGGCGACGATCATCCGCATGTATCACACTTTGCTGGGTGAGAGTGGTTTCCAGAAAGGTATGAAATTATATTTTGAGCGGCACGATGGCCAGGCTGTAACCTGTGATGATTTTCTTTCTGCGATGGCAGATGCCAATGATGTCAATCTGGACCGTTTCGGGCGCTGGTACAGTCAATCCGGCACGCCGCAAGTATTTGTATCAGATCATTACGATGCTTCAACCAAAAGATATACGCTAACACTTAAACAAATAACACCTGCCACGCCCGGGCAGCAGGACAAGCTGCCCCTGGTCTTGCCGTTTGCACTGGGCTTGTTGACTTCCCAGGGTGAAGAACTGGCGCTACAACTCGAAGGTGAAACAGAGGCAGTATCGGGTACACGTTTGCTGATAATGGAGGAGGCACAACAGGCGTTCAGCTTTATTAATATTCCGCAAGCACCCGTACCTTCCCTGTTCAGGGATTACTCCGCACCGGTGAAGATTTTCTTCGATTATCTACCGGAGCAGTTGGCCACACTGATCGCATATGACAGCGACGCGTATGTACGTTGGGATGCTGCACAGCGTATGGCACAAAATGCCATCCTTGAGCAATGCCGACAACGCGCGAAAGGCAATGAAATGGTGCTTGATACATCATTGGTCAGAGCGTTCAGGGGAATCATGTCTGACAATCAGGCAGATCCGGCATTGCTGGCTGAGGCCTTGCAGTTGCCGGACGAGGACTACCTCGCGGAGCAAATGGAAGTGGCTGATGTAGAAGGTATTCACGAGGCCAGGAAATTCATCAAGAAAGGTCTGGCGATTGAGTTGGAAGCACTTTTTTCCGGACGATACGCCACACTGAATGATGGCTCGCCTTATCAGAAAACAGCCATCGCCATGGCCCGCAGAAGTCTGAAAAATATCTGCCTGTCATACTTGCTTGAAACAGGTACAGGTGAATCGCTGGCCGGTGCCCAACTTGCTTCAAGCGACAATATGACAGATACACTGGCTGCCATGCAGGGGCTGGTATTGATGGATTCACCCCTGGCAAAGACGGCCCTTCTTGAATTTGAGACCAAGTGGCAGGCAGATGCGTTGGTAATGGATAAATGGTTCATCATGCAAGCCATTAAACCCGGTAGCAACACGGTGACTACAGTACGGGCTTTGATGGATCATCCTGCTTTCAGCATACAGAATCCAAATAAGGTGCGTGCCTTGATAGGAGTGTTTGCAATGCTGAACCCAACCGGTTTTCATGCCGCCGATGGGTCAGGTTATGCCTTTCATGCTGATCGTGTGATTGAACTGGATGCATTGAACCCACAAATAGCCGCCAGGATGGCTTCAGCCTTTAACCGCTGGAAACGATATGATGAGGGCAGGAAAGCATTGATGAAAACAGAACTGGAACGTATTGCATCGGCCGGTGGCTTGTCGGGCGATGTATCCGAAATTGTTAGCAATGCATTGCGCTAAGTCTTTTCATTACAGCGCTTGACCCTAAATAAAATACTTTTACCGGGAATAATTTCATGCTGGTTTCTCACTTTTTCGATTTAATACCTATCTGGGCGTTACTGATCTCCACGGTCCTGATCATGGTGCTTTTTATTGAGTTTGGTTTCAGGTTAGGGAAAAAGGCCCAGGCCGGTTCCAAGAAAGCACAGACCTCGCAGGTGAGGGCCATCATGGGTGCCGGACTCGGTTTGCTGGCCTTTATGCTGGCATTTACCTTTGCCACGGCTCAATCGCACTTTGAAGCAAGAGTGCAAAGTATGGCAGAGGAGGCACGCATCGCCAGGAACGCTTTCATGCAGGCAGATTTACTTGCTGAACCACGCAGGTCCGAGGCAAAAACGATCCTTAAAAACTACATTCAGCTTCGCAGTGGCAACTTTGAGATGGAGGATGCTGATGTTGCAGAAAAAGTTGGTAAATTTATCCGGTTGTCTGAAGAAATGCTGGGGTCGCTCTGGTCATTGGCATCCCATAGTGATCAACAGATAAATGATTTACAGGTCGTTAATGAAGAAAGCCAAACGTTCAGGGCTTCGATACTGGCCCTTACCGATGTTCATTACACAAGATTACATTCTGCGGTCATGAACCGCATTCCGTTTACCATATGGATGACCCTTTACCTGATGGCAATACTGTCCATGGTCATCATGGGGTACCAGGCGGGCCTTACCGACAGACGCAGTCCGGTTGCAACCATAACACTGGCAGTTGCCTTTTCTGCGGTCATTATTTTGATTACCGATCTTGACCGGCCAATCATGAGTTTCTTCGATATCAACAAGCAATTACTGGTCGATCTGCACGAGTATATGGAGGCAGATTTGCGTTTGGAGTATTACCCCGGTGAATAATTCCGGTTCACAGGGTTTGTTATCCACGACTGTTAGGTGCAGGACACAGAGGCAGTGAAATTTGTAGTCACAAGCCTTTGCACCCTGCTGCTGTTGGCTTGTGCTGCCCGGCCAGGGAGTAGTGCTCCTCCGCTTCGGATAGAAGGTATGGCGATTGAGAACCAGACCCAAATGTGGGTGTCGGCTGTCCGTTTACTGGTTCCGGTAACTGGAAATTTTATCTCATGTGGCAATATCTCTCCCGGGTCTTTGTGTTCAACCACTTTTCCGGAAGCCAACTACACCGGTAACCCGGTTGAAATAACCTGGAGCCAGGGTGGCCAGATATATTCAACCGGCCAGTTTGTCCTGCAACTACCGGATGACCTGGATGTTGAGCGGTCTGCAGTGGTGCGTGTCGTGATTGCCGGGCCCGGATCAGCCGGTGCCATAGTTATTCAGCGTTGAACCTGTTGCCCGGGACTGACAGAACACCGGGTTTATTCAAATTTCAATCATTCTTAAGTGCTTTCAGGAACAGTTGTCGTTCCAGGTCGGCATCCGTGCGTGTTGGGAACTTAAGCGGTAGACGTAGTTCACTGCTGAAGGTGATATTAAACTGGTAGCCTTCCTGGTTATCTGCCTCAAAAACGCGACTAACCAACGCTACTTTCTCCAGAACTATTGCAAACCCCTGCAGTTCGTATACTGACCCGCCCATAGTCTATTCTCCTTTTAACATTATCTGGATGGGCATCAATACCCACATATTAAATTTATTGTACCCTGAGGATTGACCGGCAAAGCTGAATATTGCTTTCGATTGCCGTTCAGTTAAATTTCATTTGAATGCTGTTATCCTTGGGGCTGGTGTGGTGTAAGCTGTTACCTGCACAAATCAGGGTGGTGAGGGGCCGTTACGCTGGCTGACACGGTGTTGGAGTATCTATGAAAAAGCTGCTGATCCTTCCATTGTTTATGTTGTTAACGGCTTGTGTCACCTATTACTATCCGAAAACGGCACTGAAAGATGGTATCTACTATGCCGAGGATGATCCTTCCTACGTTGTATATTCAGGTACTTATGCGGGTGCTGCTTACTATCCCTGGGTTTCACTGGATTACTTCTACCTGGCTTACTATCCATATCGTTATTATGGTTACTACTCACCGTGGTATATCTCTCATTTTCGCTACCCTTATGACCCTGCTCTGCGGCCTTATTACGCTTCCTGCACTGCATATGGTGGTTGTCAACCCAGGAATAGAAGGAGTCGGCGGGGTGACCACTATGCGGGCAATGATCGTAGTATGAGATCTTCAGGTTCCCGATCCATGAAATCAGAGGCCCGCGGCAGCCGCTCACGATCCGCGTCTTCATCTTCCAGCAATAAAATGGCCAGGGCTTCCTCTCGTGAGAGCCGAGACTAGTGCTCCGTCAACATGATTTCGTGACGATCGGCAGTCGATATATTTCGGCTATATGCTAGAGTTCACGTACTTTCAAATCAGGGTTTGGGATTAATGGCAGACTTCATCACAGAATTGCGTGATCGCCGCATATTGCCCGCAGTCGGCATGTACGTTGCCAGTTCCTGGGTATTGATCGAAATCCTCGATCGCCTGGTTGAGCGTTACCTGTTGTCCCCCTATCTGACCGATATTGTTTTCTGGGGTCTTTACTCGCTGATTCCTGCCGTTATGCTGATCACGTGGACACATGGCAGGCCGGGCAAAGACAAGGCTACCCGGATTGAGAAAGTTGGTGTGCCGATAAACCTCATTGCCACGCTGGGTCTGCTGATCACGGTATTTGGCGACAAGGACCTGGACCTGGCAGCAACTCAGATCACACTTGATAACGAACTGGGGCAGCAAGAGACACACTACATACCCAGCGAGACATTTCGCCGCAGGATGGCCGTGTTTTTCTGGGACAACGAGTCTGGTGATCCGGAACTGGACTGGCTGCAGTACGGTATCACGGAGTTATTGGTTCAGGACCTGCAACAGGACCCTTTTATCCTGGCAAATTCTCCCTGGAATAATTTTGGCAATGGCTACTATTCAAGAATGCGCCAGGCCGGGTTCAACGATGGTCTGAATGTGCCGCGATCCCTGATGCGCAAAATCGCTGACAGGGCCAACCGTCAGTATTTTGTAGAGGGTTCCTTAAATCAAACAGCCGGTGAGTACGTCGTCACGGCGAGGATCTGGGATACACAAACACTGGGACAGGTAGCAGAGATCAGTGAGCGTGGCTGGGATATATATGCAGCTATTGACCGCCTGTCCAAAGGCATTCGCGATGTTCTGGATGTGCCTGATAGCAGTAGCCGTATCGCGGAAGATCTGCCCTTGACAGAAACTTATGGTGAGTCAGAGGATGCGCTCAAGGCATATATCCAGGGATTGAATGCGCGCCTGTTCGACAATGATGTGGCCAGTTCCAACGCCTTCTTCGACCAGGCGATCGGCTTTGACCCGAATTTCGTCCTGGGCTGGTTTTTGAAAGCAGCCAATATGGTTGATAGCGGGGATTTACCAGGTGCACAGGAGGCATTATCCAGGGCGCAGGAACTGGATTATCGTTTGCCTGCGCGCGATCGGTCACACTTGAAATTCATGCTTTACCGGCTTGCAGGGGAAAATGAAAAAATGATGTCGTTCCTGCGCTTACAGACAAAAATTCGTGACGATGCGACCTCTCATAACCATCTTGCAGCCATGCTTATGAGCAGCGGGGAGTTGGAAGAAGCAAAAACGGAGTCACTGCTGGCCCTGGAAAGGGACGCTCTGAATGTAGGTATATACCTTAGA
>Ga0164313_10002458_pt1 | contig 16584 bp, 13 predicted proteins | sample GuaBasSedimGuay4_FD_113735 | JGI IMG/M metagenome (GOLD analysis project Ga0164313, IMG submission 113735) | Subseafloor sediment microbial communities from Guaymas Basin, Gulf of California, Mexico - Guay4, Core 4569-4, 0-3 cm | ecosystem: Environmental > Aquatic > Marine > Hydrothermal vents...
AATGCTACAATGATTGAATGCTACAATGATTGAATGCTACAATGATTGAATGCTACAATGATTGAATGCTACAATGATTGAATGCTACAATGATTGAATGCTATATTGATTTCTTTCATTACCGCATTACCGCATTACCACATTACCACATTATCACATTATCGCATTAAAATTTAAGGCTGCAAATATATTTTAATTCTTTTCTTTTTTGGAAGATAATTAGAGTCTGTTCATAAAGTCGGTGTTTAGTTCAGAATGTTCGCTATTGAGGCTTTCGAAGTTTTGAAAACCAAGGAGTTTACAATGGTAAATGACTGTTTTCAAAACAAGAATAACCTGCCTGTCCGGCAGGCAGGCGAAAATAGCGGACATTATGGACAAGCACTAATTGTCAAAATTTTGTTAATTAACTCTTAAAAGCAAGTTGGATTTTAAGCTGTTTTTACACCTATTATGGTAAATTTGAAAAAACAAATTCAGAACTATGGACATTGCTCAATTACAACGAATCGCTTCACAGGTCAGGCGCGATATTCTCAGAATGGTAAATGCGGTTAATTCCGGACATCCGGGCGGTTCGCTTGGTTGTGCCGATTTTTTAACCGGTTTGTATTTTGAAATAATGGATAGAAAGGAAGGATTTGATATGGATGGGAAAGAGGAAGATTTGTTTTTCCTATCGAATGGGCATGTATCTCCCCTTTGGTATTCGATTCTGGCACATGCTGGGTATTTTGAGGTTGCAGAATTGGCAACATTCCGAAAACTGAATACCCGTTTGCAAGGTCATCCGGCAACGGAAGAAGGATTGCCCGGAATAAGGGTTGCTTCAGGTTCTTTGGGCCAGGGAATGTCGGTTGCAGTTGGTGCGGCCCAAGCCAAAAAACTGAATAACGATAAGCATTTGGTTTACAGTTTACATGGCGATGGTGAATTGCAGGAAGGACAGATATGGGAAGCAGCTATGTATGCTTCTGCCAATAAGGTGGACAACCTGATTTCGGTTATCGACGATAATGGAAGGCAAATAGATGGCGATACTGAAGATGTATTGAGCTTGGGCAATTTAAGGGCAAAATTCGAAGCTTTCGACTGGAAGGTTTTGGATATGAAAGGAAACGAGATGCATTCGGTGATTGATGTGCTGCGCGAAGCAAAACGACAGACCGGAAAACAAAAACCGGTATGCATTTTGATGAAAACCGAAATGGGGCAGGGGGTCGATTTTATGATGGGAAGTCACAAATGGCACGGAGTTGCCCCAAATGAAGAACAATTAAAAGATGCGCTCGGTCAACTTGAAGAAACTTTAGGAGATTATTAATGAAGCTCAAATTCCTTTTTCTCGTCCTGATTATCAGCCTGGTTTTTCAAAATGTGAACGGTCAGAAAGAGGTGCCTGTAACCCGTATTTTGTTTGTATTTGATGCTTCAAACTCGATGAACGCCCGTTGGCAAACGCATCCTAAAATAAAAGTAGCTCAAAATCTTTTGGAGGAAACACTCGATGAACTCAAGGGAAAACCCAACCTGCAATTGGGCCTACGGATATATGGACATCAGAGCAGTATAAAGGATGGGGCGCAGGATTGTAACGACACCAAACTGGAGGTGCCGTTGGGGTTCGACAACATCAATTGGATTAAAAAAGAGATTAAAAACGTAAAATGCCAGGGAACTACTCCAATTGCGAGGTCGCTGGAAAAGGCCGCTTATGATTTTCCGGAATGTGAAAATTGCCGCAATGTAATTATCCTGATTACCGATGGGATTGAAGCTTGTGATGAAGACCCTTGTGCAGTTTCGAGAGCATTACAGAAAAAGAACATTACACTTAAACCTTTTATTATTGGTATTGGAATAGATGAGGCCATGATAAGCAGCCTAGAATGTATTGGTAATTTTTTCGATGCTTCGAACGAAGAGACATTTGCCACCATTCTGAATGTTGTTATTTCGCAAGCTTTGAACAGCACAACCGCACAAATAAATTTATTAAACAGCAATCAAAAGCCTTTGGAAAGCAATGTTCCTATTACTATTTACGATAACCGTACAGGTGAGATCATGTATAATTTAATTCACACATTAAATCACAAGGGTAATCCAGATACATTATTTTTAGATCCACTTTACACCTACGATGTTACTGTGCATACCCTACCTGAAAGAACAAGTGTCGGAAATAAAATCACCCCCGGAATTCACAATGTAATTGCATTAGAAACCCCCCAGGGAGATTTGTTAATTAAGATGAATGCCCGGGTCAATGATTATAAAGACATTAAAGCCATAGTTAGATTAAAAGATAGCTCAGAAACACTTTTTGCCCAATCTTTAAATCAAAAGATGAGATATCTTATTGGGGAATATGACCTTGAAGTTTTAACATTGCCGCGTACGTATATTAATGATGTGAGTATTGGGCAAAGCCATACAACAACAGTAGAAATTCCCGAACCCGGCGTACTTACTTACAGAACGCCTACCCCGGGATATGGTGCTATTCTGTTGGAAAAGGACAACGAATTAACATTTGTTATTCAACTCGACCCGAATTCGGTGCATCAATCGTTTAATCTGCAACCCGGCAGATATCGATTGGTTTACCGGTCAAAAGGTTCAAAGGAATCACTTTTCAGTATAGAAAAAGAATTTGAAATTATATCCGGTAGATCAACCGCAGTAGAACTATAAATTAAGCTATGGAAAAATTTAAAATGACTGACAAAAAAGATACCCGCTCGGGTTTTGGGGACGGATTATATGAATTGGGGGAAAGCAATCCGAACGTAGTCGCATTGTGTGCCGATTTAACGGGTTCCTTAAAGATGAATGCTTTTGCCGATGGTTTTCCCGACCGGTTTTTCCAGGCCGGTATTGCTGAGGCCAATATGATTGGAATGTCGGCAGGTTTAACTATTGGTGGAAAAATACCATATGCCACTACCTTTGCGAATTTTGCGACCGGAAGGGTTTATGACCAAATCAGGCAGGCAGTGGCCTATTCTGATAAGAATGTGAAAATTTGTGCTTCGCATGCCGGGCTTACTTTAGGAGAAGACGGCGCTACACATCAGATTCTTGAAGATATTGGTTTGATGAAAATGCTGCCCAATATGACGGTTATCAATACCTGTGATTACAACCAAACCAAAGCGGCAACAATTGCTATAGCAGATTATAAAGGACCTGTCTACCTCCGCTTTGGGAGACCAAAAGTACCGGTATTTATACCCGAAAACCAGGAGTTTAGAATTGGTAAAGCACTGATGATAAACCAAGGAAGCGATGTGTCGATATTTGCTACAGGCCACCTGGTATGGAAGGCACTTGAAGCGGTTAATGAATTAAAAAGCAAAGGTATTTCTGCGGAACTAATCAATATTCATACGATTAAACCTTTGGACAATGATGCGATTTTAAAGTCTGTTTCCAAAACACGTTGTGTAGTAAGCGCCGAAGAGCATCAACGAAATGGTGGGTTGGGCGATTCAATAGCACAGCTATTGGCTATGCATCTTCCGGTTCCAATGGAGTATATTGCTGTTGATGACCAATTTGGTGAAAGTGGCACCCCTGAGGAACTGATGACCAAATACGGGTTGGACACACCCAATATCGTAGCCGCTGTTGAAAAGGTATTAAAAAGAAAAATTTAAATTTACTGAATTAACTTAAACCAAAACGAAATGGAAGTACTTGATAATTTAGATGAAAACCACCCGGTTACTTATGCCGGATTTTGGATCCGGTTTGTGGCTTATTTAATTGATGGTTTTGCGCTGTCGGCTATTTTTGCCCCAATCTTTTTTGTGTTTTTTGCCCCTGCTGCGGGTTTTGCCTCAATAGCACAGGATACTGATGCTATGTTGGCTTTTTATGCTGGCCTTTCAGGATTTTGGCTGATAGAAATAGTTATACAGGTATTGTATTTTGCCGGTATGGAAAGTTCGAAGTATCAGGCTACACTAGGTAAAATGGCAGTGGGAATTATTGTTGTTGATGAATCGGGCAATCGAATATCTATGGGCCGTGCAATTGGGCGGTTTTTTGCTAAAATATTATCTGGTATAATTATGATGATAGGTTATATAATGGCTGGTTTTGACAGTCGAAAACAAGCACTGCACGATAAACTTGCAAGCACTTTTGTGATATATAAAAACCAATAGACCTTAAATTCATTTTATTAATAACTACTGAACCACACTAATATGAAAAACGTATTTGATGAAAAAGACACGTCTGAAATAATAAATCGAATCAACAAACTTGAAACCGGTACACAAGGATTATGGGGAAAAATGAGTGTTTCTCAAATGTTGGCACATTTAAATGTGGCCTATGAATATTTTTATGAAAATAAATACAAAAAGTCCGGGTTTTTTAAAGGACTGTTATTAAAATGGGTGATTAAACCCATTGTGGTTGGGGATAAACCTTATGCTAAAAACAGTAGAACTTCGCCCGAATTTTTAATGACGGATGAAAAGGAGTTCGAAAAGGAAAAAAACAGGCTAATCGCTTATATCGATAAAACCCGGGAGCTAGGCGAATCTTATTTTGACAACAGGGATTCTGTTTCTTTTGGCAAGCTTACGGTAAAAGAGTGGAATAATATGTTTTATAAACACCTCAATCATCATTTAGACCAATTTGGAGTCTAGTGTCAGGTCAAGTATGTTTTATCCACACCACGCCTTATTCTTTCGATCGCTAACTTCGCTGAATTACATTCGCCTCGTTAGCAATCAAAATAACGTCGGCTTTTGCGAAACAACACACTTGACTTAACACTAGTTTGATAACGCGCTGTTATATAGCTGATTAAAATTGTTATTGACTGAATAAATCCTTAGAATGACAAAAGTCATTTAAAGTACCGCTTGATTTATCTATTTTTTAGCTCGTTAATAATCGATCAATGATCCTTGATAAAAGGATTTTAAATGCTTGATAATAATTAAATCAAAAACCATGACCAAACGCGAATTAGAAATAGCCATACCGGTTGCAATCGGAGAAGTAATTGAAAAGTGTTTACTTATGTCTGCAAAGGTCGATGGAGCTGAAAGGGAAAGGATTTTTCAGATTGCAAGAAATGCCGAAATACTACAATCTGAATTATCAAACGAATTAAGTAAGGTTAAAAACAACGGGTCTAAGTCGATGGCGAATCCACTTTTATTAAGGATTATGGAAAATCTTAATGAAAAAAGCATGGGTTTTCATGAACAACTAAACGAGTATAGCCTGGCTTAAAACTATTTACATTTCACTATTCTAAGAATGCTTAAAATTTGTTTTTGTTTTCCTTTTTAAAGGATTACTTTTCAGTTTTAAGTATTAGAAATTGTTAAAGCATCCGGCAAATTATATTTTCTTTTTAAAAGCAGTACTGTTGTGGATTGTTTTCTACTCGGTTTGTGGATTACAAACTACGTTTTCGCAGAATGAACATTTGGCAGATTCGAATAGAGACCGACACTTGGATTCACTATTTTTTGACATTCAAAACAGAATGGCAACTGATACAACGCTTATTGATTTAATTCTGGAATCGGAAAACATGAAGCGGTTGGTGTACAAGTATAACGATGAGTATGCCTTAACTAAAAACCTGTACTTTCTCGATTATAAATTAATGCGAAATCGGGATTTTAAATCTCGGGCAATTTTGCGTTATTGGTTGGGGGTTTTTCTACATAACCAACGACTCGATTTAAGTACTTTAGAAGTATTAAAACCCATTGAGGCTGATGTTCCGGTATTCTTGGTTCCAGATTATTATCTGCTTAAAGGCATAGCGCTTGCAGATGTTTTTGAATATTCGGATGCAAGAAATGCTTTGTATAAAACGGATAGTTTGTCTGGCGATAGGGATTCGATCAGATGGGATGCCAGAAAACAAATTGCCTTTACATATCATGCGGAAAAAAACTATGAGCAAGAAATTATTTTTTGGAAGGAGACACTTACCTGGTTAGATTCAATTATAAATATTAATTGGATGATTACGGCAAACCGAGACCTTTCCCGTGCCTATGTTGCTAATGATGAGTACAACATGGCAATACCAAATTTAAACCGCACTTATGACTTGCATTATCAAATGGATGCTGACGATCCGGAGATTTATCAGTATTATGTTGAAATAGCGATAATTTTTCGTAAAAAAGGCGAAACAAGAAAAGCGATCGGTTATTTGAACAAGGCTTTAAAACCGATGAAAAAAAGTAAAAACCTTAAAGCAGAAGCTCAAATCCACAGCATTTTGGCTGGAATATATTTTGATTTAAAAAAGTATGATAATGCGATGGAACATAATAAACATACACTTTCCATTGCAAAAAAACATCGATTCGATAAAATCCTTGCTGAAACTTATTTAATTGCTTCACAAATTGATGAAGCAATGGATGATTATCCATCAGCATTAAAAAACTATAAAAAATATTTGAGTACGATTGAAGCGATTGAAAAGCAAGAGAAATTAAAAGCTGAAACACTTTGGAAAAAGCAATATGAAGTAGAACGGGGAGAAAAAGAGTTTACGTTGTTAATAGCAAATGAGGAATTGCAGGATTTTGAATTGGAACAACTGAGGCTTGAAAATGAAAAAGACCAGGCTGACCTGAATTTACTGAAGCAGCAAAAAGCTTCGAAAGAAATCGCTTTTCAAAACCAAGTGTTAAAAGCCAATGAGGCAAATCAGGAACTCGAAATTACAAGGAACAGATTTAAAAGCGATCAACAGGCTTCAGAAATTGAAAACTTAAAAAAGGATCAGCAGATTTCAGAATTGATTATTGATAATCAGTTGAACAAAGAGCGCGAAGATCAAATTTCAATTGAAATGTTGAAGAAAGATAATCGACTGGCTTTGATGGATGCAGAAAATCAAAGAAGCATTAAAAACAGGGTAAGATGGATTGGTGCTATAATTGTGTTTTTTACACTTATAGTTGTTTCTGTTTTCATAAGAGAGCGTAGGAATCGAAAAGAGCTTGCATTGGAGAAAAAGAAATCAGATAATCTATTATTGAATATCCTACCTAAGGAAACCGCAGATGAAATAAAAGATTTTGGAAAGGCAGAACCTAAAAATTACGCATCGGTGTCGGTCTTGTTTACAGATTTTTCGGGCTTTACCCGTTTAAGTGAAAAGATGTCACCCACCGAAGTTCTTAAAAAATTGGAAACGATGTTTTCAAGATTTGATGAAATAGCAGAAAAGAACAATATGGAACGCATAAAAACCATAGGCGATGGATATATGTGCGCCGGAGGCCTTCCGGTTCCGAATACGGATAATGCAATAAAGGCGGTAAAAGCCGGACTCGAATTTCTTGAAGCAACCGCAAAGTTTAATCAGGAGCAGGAAAGAAACGGATGGGAAGTATGGAATTTGCGAATAGGTATTAATACAGGACCAGTGGTGGCAGGTGTTATCGGAATTAAAAAATTCGCCTATGATATTTGGGGGGATACGGTAAACCTGGCAAGCCGTGCCGAAAGTCACGGAATTGAAAACCAATTGAACATTACCGAAAACACCTATCAATTGGTAAAAGATTCTTTTGAATGTGAACATCGGGGAGAAGTTGAAGTGAAAAACCTCGGAAAAGTTATTATGTATATCGTTAAGGGAATTAAAGAATGAAACGGCAACAAAATTATAAGGCTAGTTTAAAGGTGCAACGGATTGCCATTGCAGCCGGTATTTTTTTATTGGCAGTAAAATTTTCAGCCTATCTGATTACCAATTCAAACGCCATTTTAACCGATGCCATGGAGTCGATTGTAAATGTGGCAGCTAGTTTTATGGGACTTTACAGCTTAACCCTTAGCGCCACACCCAAGGATAAAAACCATCCCTATGGCCATGGAAAGGTGGAATTTATTTCAGGTATGGCCGAGGGATTGATGATTTTAGTGGCTGCCTTAATCATAATTATTAAAGCTATCAATGGTTTTATTGATCCGGAACCTATTGAGAATCTGGATATTGGTTTGTACTTAATTTTATTTTCCGGTATTGTTAATTATGCTATTGGCGAAATGGCCGAGCGCCAGGGAAAAAAAGCTGATTCTATGACCTTAATTGCCGGAGGGAAGCATTTGAAAGCTGATGCATATACAACAGCCGGGCTGGTTATTGGGATTGTACTTATTTTAATTACAGGATTAAACTGGGTGGATAATGCCGTTGCTTTATTATTTGGTATGTTGATCCTCGTTTCGGCCTGGAAAATATTGCGCAAATCGACTGCCGGAGTTATGGATGAAGCGGATTTCACCGCGCTTGAACGACTGGCTACATCACTTGAGGCCAATCGGATTCCCGAATGGATTGATATTCATAACCTTCGTATGGTAAAATATGGTCCCGACCCTCATATCGATTGTCACCTCACCTTGCCTTTTTATAAGGATCTTCGCTATACAAACGAACAATTGAAAAAGTTAAATGGCATTGTAAATAAAAGCCTTGAAACCGAGACTGAAATGTTTGTTCATACTGATCCATGTATGCCGGCACAGTGTAAAATTTGCCGTGTAAATGATTGCGATGCCCGAAGCTTTAAATTTGAAAAAAGCATAATATGGGACCTCGATAATTTAATCGAGGACCGGCACCATGAGGCTTAATCTGAGTTAACTAGTCTCTGCAAGAAAACTAGTGTTTTTTGGTGTGGCTGATAAGAAAACGTCAAGATCGAGGCGTGAGAAGTCTTGGAATTCAAGAGTTTACCGTTGTAAATGACTGTATTTCAAGGCGAGCACAACGAAGAAATTGGTGTTTTCTTGCAGCCACTAACTACATTTTGAGAATCGACTTGCTGCTATAATGGTTGCCATTTTTAAACAAGCGCAAATAATAAACCCCGTTTTCGATGTCGTCTAAATTAAGCTCAAATTGGTTGTAATGTTGCGAATTGTCACTTTCTAAAACAACCTGACCTAAAGCATTTAACAATTCATACCGATCGACCGGCTCTGTAGTTAAAACGGTTAAGCGAGAAGAAGTTGGATTGGGGTAAATATTTGAGATCAATTGATTTTCTGCAATTCCTGTTAAGGTACAAGGGGTTTTAAGCGATTGAAATAAGTTGTAAATACCTGTTAAAGCTGGTAAAACGCAATCCCCATGCGAAAATGGTCCGCTATTAACAGCAGTTACATCCGAAGCTCCGTTGGTTGTCATATATTCCAATGCGGTTAGCGTGTTTTGGAAAGTTACCTGCTCATCTTCGGTACAATAATACATCGTTATTGGTCTTTCGGGGGCCCAGTTATAATTGTCGTTATCTACTAATGCCAACCGTAAAGGGTGATTTTCATCAGTTATTAAATCGGCATAATAATCCGGCTGCATTAAATCCTGAACTTGTTGGGGAAGTAAGGGGTTTAAATCACCCATGCTAAGCGTGGTATTGTTACCGTTAAAATAAGGAACTACAATGGTATCGTAAGGTGATTGCAGAACATCTGAATATTCGTCATATATATTTCCGTATGCCAATTCATAAGATGATAAAACATAAACCAGGTAACCCGGATTAGAGTACGGTTCGTTAGAAATAATTAAATCCATCTGGGACTCGGACATAGCATAAGGACCTGATGCCGGAGCCGAAGTTATAACATCAAACTCTTCGAGCAGTTCATTGTCTTCGATATACTTATGCAAGGCCATGGCTGCATGCCCACCTTGTGAATATCCGGTAATAAAAATCTCTCCATTATCTTGAATTTCCAGGCTGTCGTTTAAATACTGACGTACCGCACGCATCATATCAATAGCAGCAGTTGCTTCCGATTCAGCATGCATATAAGGATGCAATCCCGGACTGTCGCCCATGCCAATATAATCTGTTGTTATAGTGTAAAAACCCCCACCGGCCAATATTTTTGGTAAAATAGCTTCACCATTATCGCGGGATGGTACTTCTTCTTTATTTAAAGATGTTCCGTGCTGATAAACCGCCAGGGGAAAATCTGTACATTCTTCTGTTGCCGGCATCATAAATGCACCTGAAGCTATTGTAGGATTACCGTTGGCATCGATAGTTGAATAAACGATTTTATACATATCAACATTATATTCTATCGGAAGACCCGACACAACAGCAAGTACAAAACTTGTAGTTGTCCCAATATATTCAACCGATTCAAGGTTTTGGCTTTGACCGGAGATTGGAAAAATTAAGAGTGTAGTTAAGAAGTAGATCAGTTTTTTCATAAAATAAATTATTGTAAAATGACTGTTAATCAATCATTTCGATAAAAGGGTTTGTTAAAAGTCGAAATCAAATATAAGGTTTTCAATTTAGGATTGTTTTGAGGGGACTATTATTATTAACAAATTGTAGGACTATTGCGATATTTTAAGGTAACTCTGGACCTTTATTTATATAGTGAATTTATTTCCAAATATTAAATGGTAGCATTGTATTAAACACGGAATTGGTTAATCACGATTAGTATTCCATCATTTATAATTTTGGATTTGCGGAAATCATTCTGATAATGCAATTGTTATCGTAGAATACTAACCATTTTCTATAAAACTAATTGTTATGAAAAATCGTTTACTCCCTTTGATTTTATTTTTGTTGGTAGTTAATTCAGGTGTCGGACAAAACTGGTCACAACTGGTAAAACTAGAGCCATCTGATCAACAATCGGATGATAATCATGCAATATCGGTTGCAATTTCCGGCGATTATGCCATTGTCGGTACCTGGCATCATGACTTTGATGGTTCGGGCGAAAACAATCTTGCAAATGCAGGAACAGCGTACATCTATAAATTCGATTCAGAAACAGAATCTTGGTCAGAACAAGCCAAATTATTAGCCGCTGACAGAGAAGCCGGCGATGTTTTTGGTATTTCGGTTGATATTAGCAGTACTTATGCGGTGATTGGAGCTGTTGAAAGAGATGCAGCTCGTGGAGCAGCTTATGTTTTTGAAAAAAATGAATCGGATATCTGGGTTCAGGTTATAAAACTCGAAGCCCCCATACGACAGAGCAGCGATCGATTTGGTCAATCGGTAGCTATACATGGTGACAGGATTGTTGTTGGAGCTTACCACGAAGATGAAGATGAAAATGATTTGGAGACTATGCAAAATGCGGGATCGGCATATGTTTTCACAAGAGGTTCGAGTGGCTGGGTTTTAACGCAAAAAATTGTAGCCTCAGATCGAGACCCAAACGATTATTTTGGGTATTCAGTGGGTATTTGGGAGAACAATATTATTGTAGGTGCTTATCATCGTGATACGGATGAACTATCGGAATATGGTGGAGCTTATGCTTTTCATTTTGAAGAAGGAGAATGGGTTGAAACTAATATTATGGAAGCTGCAACTTCCTATTTAGGAGATCGATTTGGTTGGTCCGTCGCTGTGCATAACAATTATTATTTGATTGGGGCTCCTTTTCATGATTTTGATGTTAATGATGCAGAGTTACATAATAATGCCGGAGCGGCTTATATTTTTGACGCCGGTAATTCCTGGGCGGAGGTGAAAATTGTTGAAGGGGATAGACGTGACCAGGATAATTTTGGCGAAGATGTTGCTGTTTTCAATACAGAAGTAGTCGTTGGGGCGCCATTGCAAGATCAGGACATTGATGGCGAACCGCCATTTTTATCCGATGGCGGAGCAGCTTTTGTTTTTGAAAAAAATGAAAATGATTCCTGGAGTCAGACACAAAAATTATTGACTAACGATCGCTTTAGTGGCGATAAATTCGGGCATTCAGTGGCGATTGACAATAACACTATTATTGGAGGAGCACCTGAAGACAATGGAGATGCAGGGCCAAGTACAGGGGCGTTGTATGTATTTAAATTAGATGTGGTTGACGGGGTAAATGAACAGGATATGGACAATCCATTATATGCTTTCCCAAATCCTACCCATGGAAAAACAGGACTTTCTTTGGGAAGCTTTTATTCGGAAGTTAAATTGACTATTTATAATAGCTCAGGAAAATTAATTCGGACTGAGAAATTTAGAAATATCAGCACCATCGATCTTGATTTTAGTAGTACAGATGACGGAATTTATTTTGTTATCATAATTACATCCGATGGTAAATCATCTTCCATAAAAGTTATTAAAAATTAAGCTTTTATCGGATGGTTATTTTTTATTCCATTCCAACCAATTAGATTCAAACCTGCCACGAATTACTTTACAATATCCATTAATTATCGAAGTTGTAATTTGAGAACCACCTTCCGGATCAACAATATAATTGGGCATTTGATACTCGTATATAATCTTTACGCGATAATCACCGGGGTTGAGCTGATGATGATAATAAAAACTAAGAAGTTGTTTCTTTATTTTTATTTCGCTTTCAGCGTCAATTTCAATTAAATCAGAGGGGTAATGGATCACCGGCTGCTCACCACAATCCATTATTGAATAATGGTAGTCGAGGGTATCGTTGTTCGAATCGATGATAATGGGTGTAATGCGTCTAAGGCAAAAATAATCTTTAAATAGGTAGACTGGCACATTGCTTTTGTTCGTTATTTTTAAATCGATATACAAGCCCTCTTCACCATCAACATCATCAATATTTAATACTTTTGAAATTTGGAAATCAAGCACATCCTCGATATTTGGGAAATCCGCACTTAACTTTTGTTGGTAAACTTCATTTTCTGAATTACAGATTAATTGAATACCGCTTGGAACACCAAGGTTTATTTTAATAAAAATGCTGTCATATTCAGTGGCAATCGAAAATTGATACGCTTCTTTTTTATCACCAATTGTTCTGATTAAAAGGGTATAAGTGCCCGGCTTAATGTCTGAGAATTTAAAAATCCCAAGGTTGTCTGAAGTGGTGTTTTTATCGGTGCCTTTAAGGTTTAAATAGATGTTTGATATGGGGTCTTGGGTTATAGCATCTTTAACGACACCGGAAATTACAGCTGCGTGGATTTGCGGAGTGCCCGATAAAATGGTTGAGAGTAATAATAGGATTTTGAATAGTGGATATCTGGTCTTGAACATATTCTGTTTTTAATCAATAAACTAAAGCATATAAAGAAATAATACGATGTATATTGTAAATGGTTAACTTATAAGAAATCAGCTAAAACAATTTAATAGCCTGATTTCCATGCCTTAGGTGTGAAACCCAGATTATTAAAATAATAGAAATCACCAATTTCCTTTTGTTTTCTCCCATAATAAAAACCAATAGCTTTGTTAATGGCGTAAGAATATATCGTAATTTTACTCATATCACTGCTGGCACAAATTATATTGACCAAATTGTGACTTACTATAAAACTAAACAACTCGAAAAAAATGGAAAAAATATTGGTGGTTGGTGCTTATAAAGCCGAAGATAAAGATGCCATTGAATTTGTAAAACAACTCGGTATTTTAATAGCAAAAAATAATCTCATTTTACTTAACGGTTGCCAAAATGAACTGGACAAATTAATTGCAGAAACCGTTAATGATGAATTAATTAAAGGGGATATTAATCCTGAAAGCAGAATTATTAATTATATAACAGCAGAAAGCAAGCCTTCTCATAATTTTGGCAGAATGCTTCGGTCGAAACTAGAAAATTGGGGTATTGAGCAGGAAATAAATGCGGTTCCTGAACAATTTGAATTGGCAGATGCCATAATTTTAATCGGAGGACAACAAGGAACCAGGCGTGCAGCTCACTGGGCACGAAATGTTTCGGGCGTACCCCTATTACCTGTTGCTTGTTTTGGAGGTACGGCCGAAAAAATATACGATGAAGAACTTAGCCTATTTGATAAAAAATATGCTGACAGGATTGAAAAGTATGAGTTTGAAATTCTCAATCAGTTTATTACAGACTGGGGGAAACTCGCACAGGATGTTTTGAGTCTTGCTGAAAAAATCGCAATGCTCAATCACGTATTCGTAATCATGTCGTTTTCGCGTGATGAAAAACTCGAAGATGCATTCGATACATTTAAAGGTGTTTGTGAGGAGTTTGGTTTTGATTGTGTTAGGGTTGATGAAACAAATACGACAGGACGAATTATTCCAGAAATATTTTTGAACATTAAAAAATCTGCTTTTTGTATAACCGATTTAACCGAAGAAAAACCAAATGTATATTATGAACTAGGATACGCACAAGGACAAGGTAAGCACGTAATTGTTACTGCATACGAAAACTCAGAATTGCCTTTTGATGTAAAGGATATTCCAGTAATTTTTTGGAAAGGCCAAAAGCAATTAAGAGAATCACTCCGAATGCAAATTAAGGATATCGCGATAAAACAAGGCAGAAAAATATAGAAGGGATTCAAACTTTAGTTTATCCAACTATTTACCATATTACAAGCTTCTGGTTTGGCTTATAAAACATCAAAAATTTAAACAAACCGGATTTTCTTGCCACAATATTCTTGCTGTAATAGGATTCTTGTATCGAGTTCAGGTTAATAACAAAAAGACTATTTTCGGATTTATTAAATTGTGTTCATCATATTATAATAAGTATCATTTTTTAAAATATCGATGTTTTAAATTATCAAAATAAATATTTAACTAACAATAAAAACAAACCAAATGAGAGAGATTATTATTTTAATTTCAGTTATAACAATGCCATTTATTATGATGGCACAGAAACAGGATAAGCCCAATATACTGGTTATTTGGGGTGACGATATTGGGCAATCCAATGTAAGTGCCTATACCATGGGGCTGGTTGGGTACCAAACCCCAAATATCGACCGGGTTGCTAATGAAGGTATGATCTTTACCGATTATTATTCAGAACAAAGTTGTACTGCCGGCCGCTCGTCTTTTATTCTGGGGCAAAGCGTTTTTCGAACCGGCTTAAGTAAGGTAGGAATGCCAGGTGCTAAAGAAGGTATTAATGAAGAAGACCCTACCATTGCAGAATTATTAAAGCCACTTGGTTATAGAACAGGTCAGTTTGGTAAAAACCATTTGGGAGACAGGGACGAACATCTGCCTACTAATCATGGTTTTGATGAATTCTATGGAAATCTTTATCATTTAAATGCTGAAGAAGAACCAGAATTACCAGATTATCCAAGTCCTGAAGAATTTCCAAATTTTGCAAAAAACTATGGCCCTCGTGGAGTAATCCATTCTACAGCTGACGGAAAAATTGAAGATACAGGCCCTTTGACAAAAAAGAGAATGGAAACTATAGATGATGAATCTATTGCTGCCGCAAAGAAATTTATTAGAGATGCTGTGAAATCCGGTGAACCATTTTTTGTTTGGTGGAATGGAACAAGAATGCATTTTAGAACGCATGTAAAAGCTGAACTTAGAGGTATATCCGGACAAAATGAATACGGTGATGGTATGGTTGAACATGATATGCATGTGGGCGAATTATTAGATCTTTTAGATGAATTAGGTGTTGCTGATAATACTATTGTTCAATATGGAACCGATAACGGACCGCATAAAAACACCTGGCCGGATGCTGGCGTAAATCCATTTAGGGGAGAAAAAAACACAAACTGGGAAGGTGGATGGAGAACTCCTTCGATGATTAGATGGCCCGGGCATATTGAAGCAGGTTCTGTTTCTAACGAAATTATTTCGGGAATGGATTGGATGCCAACTTTTCTTGCTGCTGCAGGAGATGACAATGTAAAAGAAAAGTTGCTAGATGGATACACAGTTAATGGTAAAACCTATAAAGTACATTTAGATGGTTACAATATGCTTCCGTATTTAACTGGAAAAGAAGAAAAAGGTAGAAGAGAAGAATTATTTTATTTCTCTGATGATGGAGATTTAACAGCATTAAGATATAATGATTGGAAAGTTATTTTTATGGAGCAGAGATCTGCTGGTACTTTGCAAGTTTGGGCAGAACCTTTTACCCCATTAAGAATACCCTTATTGCTTAACTTAAGGAGAGACCCTTATGAGTTTGCAACAATTACATCTAATACTTATTGGGATTGGTATTTGGATCATGCATTCTTGATGTTGCCTGCAGCAGATTATGTTGGTCAATTCTTAATGACTTTCAAAGAGTATCCGCCAAGAATGAAAGCTGCTGCTTTTAATTTGGATAATGTAATGGAGCAATTATCTACTCCAACGAATAATTAATAAAATATTAAGGCCAGATAACATTCTTTATCTGGCCTTTTCTTATAAAATAAGATGAAAACACTATCAATATTTATAGCCTTAAGTGTGTTTTTTAATGTTTTTGTAGCCTGCACTCCAAACGCAGACACTAATAATATTTCGAAACAAAGCGACCCATTAGTATCCTGGAATGCAGGGAAAACAAAAACTGCGATAATTGATTATGTAAATGATGTGACAAATGCTGAAAGTGCGAATTTTATTTCTATTCCTGACAGAATTGCCACTTTTGATAATGATGGAAACCTTTGGTCTGAACAACCCGCGTATTTTCAATTATTTTTTGCAATCGATAGGGTAAAGGCCTTAGCACCGGAGCATCCGGAATGGAAAACTGTGCAACCCTTTAAGGCAGTGCTCGAGAATGATATGGCTGCCCTGGTAAAACAAGGAGAACATG
>Ga0164313_10002461_pt1 | contig 16578 bp, 14 predicted proteins | sample GuaBasSedimGuay4_FD_113735 | JGI IMG/M metagenome (GOLD analysis project Ga0164313, IMG submission 113735) | Subseafloor sediment microbial communities from Guaymas Basin, Gulf of California, Mexico - Guay4, Core 4569-4, 0-3 cm | ecosystem: Environmental > Aquatic > Marine > Hydrothermal vents...
GGCAGCTTGTTGCCAACTGACAACTGAGGACTTTCGTACCGGCCGAATCTCGAGTACCAGAAAATATACAGCAACAATATGAACAGGTTGATCAGGGCTGCCGAGAGCGGCGCCCAACCAGTGGTTCCCGCGAGAAACTGCTCCCAGACCGCAACCAACACACCGCTCGCCGACATCGACAGGAGAAACGGCAAGTTGTCGCTGGTACGTTCAACGCGGGTCAGCATCAAACGCATCATCAGGAGTGGCAACGGCAATGCCGCTATAGCCGCACCGAGCCATGCAGTTCTCTCATGCCCGCCAAGGAAAGCTTGCCAAAGCGCAATACCCAGCAATAGCATGCTTATCGCGACGGCCGGGAATATGAAAATCGATTTGATTCTGGCGTTAATTAACACGTCTGAGCCTGCAATTATTTTTTATTATCAGGAATCTCTATGGCGCAAAGCATGGCTACCGCGCCAATCCCGAGTTTACCGCAGTTTTCTCTCGCGCTACATATTACGGCGATATTCACCACCAACTTCGTACAGCGCCGCAGAAATCTGGCCCAGTGAGTTGGACTTTACTGTATGCATTAGTTCCTCGAATACGTTACCACGGGCCCTGGCAACTTCCTGCAACCGCCTGATCGCAGCCGCGCTTTCGCTATCGTGGTTTCCCCTAAATGCCGTAACGTGACTGATCTGATCCTGCTTTTCAGCTTCACTTGAGCGGATCAGCTCCAGGTCGTGCACCTCGTCCTCCTGCCCTTTTTTCGGCAGGAAGGTGTTCACGCCTACCAGGGGATAGGAGCCATCGTGCTTTTTGCTTTCGTAATACAGGCTTTCTTCCTGAATTTTGCCGCGCTGGTACATGGTATCCATCGCACCGAGGACACCGCCACGCTCGGATATCCGGTCGAACTCCTTGAAAACGGCCTCCTCTACCAGGTCGGTTAACTCATCGACTACGAATGAGCCCTGCCAGGGATTCTCACAATAGTTCAGGCCGAGCTCCCTGGAGATAATCAACTGAATCGCCACTGCGCGCCGTACTGATTGCTCGGTCGGTGTTGTAATCGCCTCATCGAAGGCATTCGTATGCAAGCTGTTGCAGTTGTCAAACATTGCATAGAGCGCCTGCAGCGTCGTTCGAATATCGTTAAAACTTATTTCCTGTGCGTGCAGGCTGCGACCGGATGTCTGCACGTGATACTTGAGCATCTGGCTGCGAGCGCTGGCGCCGTAGCGCTCGCGCATCGCGCGTGCCCAGATGCGCCGGGCCACTCTGCCGATGACCGTGTACTCGGGGTCCATGCCATTGGAAAAGAAGAAGCTCAGGTTCGGTGCGAAATCATCAATTTCCATGCCGCGTGCAAGGTAGTACTCGACGATCGTGAAGCCGTTCGACAATGTGAATGCAAGTTGGCTGATCGGGTTCGCGCCCGCTTCAGCGATATGATATCCACTGATCGATACGCTGTAATAATTACGAACTTTGTTGTCGATAAAGTATTGCTGCACATCGCCCATCATTTTCAATGCGAACTCTGTAGAGAAAATGCAGGTGTTCTGCGCCTGGTCTTCTTTCAGGATGTCCGCCTGAACCGTGCCGCGGGTTGCAGCCAGCGTGCGCTGCCGGATTTCTTCATAGGTCTTGGCAGAAACCAGTTCGTCACCCGAAATACCCAGCAACGCCAGCCCAAGACCCTCGTTACCGGGCGGTAAATCGCCAATATATTGCGGCCGCGTTTTGCCTTTAAAATAATCATCTATTTTTTTCTGCGCAGCTTCCCACTCACCGCATTCTTTTAAATGCTTCTCGACCTGCTGGTCAATGGCAGTATTCATAAAGAACGCGAGAATCATGGGTGCCGGGCCATTAATTGTCATCGACACAGACGTCGTGGGCGCACACAAATCAAATCCGGAGTAGAGCTTTTTCATATCGTCAACGGATGCGATGGAGACGCCGGAGTTGCCGACCTTGCCATAAATGTCCGGCCGCTCGTGCGGGTCCTCGCCATACAGCGTCACGGAGTCAAAAGCCGTGGACAAACGCGCGGTGTCCTGACCATGCGACAGGTAATGAAAACGGCGATTGGTTTTTTCCGGAGTGCCCTCACCCGCAAACATCCGCGTTGGATCCTCGCCGAGACGGCGGTAAGGGTAGACGCCACCGGTATACGGGTAGCCACCGGGCAGGTTTTCTTTCATCAGGAATTTGAGCAATTCGCCCCAATCACGAAAATTCGGTGCGGCTATCTTGGGAATCTGCTGATGGCTTAAAGACTCAAGGTAATTTGCACCTGTGACTTCTTTGCCACGTACCTCGTAACTGTAACGCTCGGTGCGTACGGCATCGCGGCGTGCCGGCCAGTCACGCAACAGGCCAAGCGCCTCTGTGCTCAGCTCGTGCAAGGCTTCCTGATATCGCTGGCGCAGGACGAGAATTGAGCGGTCCTTGTTGTCGGCCAGTGCATTGGCGAAGTAAGGACTGAAAACGTCCGGCAGATCGGGATCTTCAAGCGCTTTCAGCGCCTCATAAAGATGCTGCAACTGGCTTGCCGATTCCGCCTGTTGCTCTACAGAGTTCTGAATAGCCCGACCCTGCTCGCTGATTTCTGCGAGATAGCGAATACGACTGCCAGGAATCACGGCCATCGCGCGCGGTTCCTTTTGCGTTACATCCAGGTCCGGGGTCCAGTTCTCTGCATCGAGTTCAAGCTTGTCCGCCATGCGCCTGCACAGCTCTGAAAACATCCACGTAATACCCGGATCGTTGAACTGGCTGGCAATTGTTGGATAAACAGGTACATCTTCATCCGCAGTCTGGAATTTCACATGATTGCGTTTCCATTGCTTGCGGATATCACGGAGCGCATCTTCAGCGCCACGTTTGTCGTATTTGTTCAGCACGATGAGGTCAGCAAAATCGATCATGTCTATTTTTTCCAGCTGGCTGGCCGCGCCGTAATCGCTGGTCATGACATAGACAGAGAAATCCACCATGTCGACAATTTCACTATCGCTTTGACCAATGCCTGCTGTCTCGACGATCAGGAGATCAAAACCCATCGATTTCAAAAACAGGACCTGGTCAGACAGCATTTCACTTGTGGCGAGGTGCTGGCGCCGTGTTGCTATCGAACGCATGTAGACACGTTCCGAACGCAACGAGTTCATGCGAATACGGTCACCGAGCAATGCGCCACCGGTGCGCCTGCGGGTTGGATCGACTGCCAGCACCGCGATACGCATCTGCGGATAACAACTTAAGTATCGATTCAGGATTTCGTCAGTAACACTGCTCTTGCCGGCACCACCGGTACCGGTGATACCGATAACCGGCACCTTACGGGCTTTCACCAGCCATTCTTTACGCATGGCGGCAAGTTTTGCGTCGCCATACAGTCCTTCTTCAATGGCGGAGACTGTTGCGGCAATGTCGATAACCCGCTCCGAGGACAAATCTGCAGGCGGTATTGTTTCTTTGCGCGCCTCTGCCGTTCGGTCAACAAGGTCCCGGATCATCTCTTCGAGACCCATTTCCATACCGTCATGCGGGTGATAGATGCGTTCCACGCCGTAGTCCATCAGCGCTTTGATTTCCTCAGGCGTAATCGTCCCGCCACCACCGCCAAAAATCTTGATGTGCGGCGCGCCGAGTTCGCGCAGGCGGTCCACCATGTAACTGAAAAATTCGTTGTGACCACCCTGGTAGGAACTGATGGCGATAGCGTCCGCGTCTTCCTGTATTGCAGCGCGCACGATGTCATCGACACTGCGGTTGTGCCCCAGGTGAATGACTTCGGCGCCCTGGGCCTGGATAAGACGACGCATGATATTGATGGCTGCATCGTGGCCATCAAACAGGGAAGCTGCGGTAACGAAACGCAGGGGTGGCAGGTTGGCCTTGCCGGTCTTCTCAGTCAGGTCCGGCATGTCGCTGGCGGCAGTACTCATCGACTGTGATCCTCCGATCAGTTTGCGCTCAAAATCTCCGCCTTCGGGCGGCTAATTCTTTTTAAAATCAATGATTTCTGGCGTTGCAAAAATTTTAATCTAGATTAAAATAATGCACGCAGGCATATAACACAAGGGCAAATCGTCGTTTTTGACAAGTGGCCAAAGGACGAACGAAACGTATGGCAACCATTGCGGCAGAAACCAGGTTTGAAATCCAGCGTCATCGCATCCTCAAGGCCGCGGCAACCTGCTTCAATGAGAAAGGATTTAGCGGGACGTCGTTAAAAGACGTTTCGCGTCAGCTGGGGCTGACAGACGCAGCACTTTACTATTACGTCAAAAACAAAGAAGAACTCGTCTATCAATGTTACTTGCGTGCCGCCGAACTTGGACGGGATGCGATGGACCAGGGCAGGATTGAAGGTGAAACAGGGTTTGAGCAAGCCTTCCTTTATATTCGCTACCACATTGAAGTCATGATTGGTGACCGCGGGCCGGTAGCCATCATGAGTGAGATTCCCTCACTTAAGCGTTCGCACCGCAATGAAATTCTGGAAGTATCTCGTCGGCACAGTGCTGGCTTTGAACAATTGCTGGCTCTTGGCATCGAAGACGGCAGCATTACGCCCTGCGACGTACGCATGACCGGCAACGCGATAATGGGTTCCATCAACTGGATACCAAAATGGTTTCATGGCAAAGCCAGCGCCGCCAAACAAATACACAATGAGTTTCCGGAGATTCTGATGCGCGGATTGCGGCCGAACGTGGTCGGAGATTAGCTGCCAACGTCATTGCGAGCCCGAAGGGCGCGGCAATCTCTTGGTGGTCTGGTCGGTCTCCGTTATGCGCTGCTTCAACCTGGCGGAGATTGCCACGTCGCTTCGCTCCTCGCAAAGACGTTGGCTTTTTTAGGTAGACGTTTGTAACCGACGGGTGCCTCATAGCTAATCAGAATCTGGCGCCGATGAAGGTTGCCCTGCAGCGAAATCAGACTATTAAGGCGCGGCTCATTCCGAAACTATCGGTGCGATCAGATCAGAGTTATTGCGATTAGCTCAAGGCTTCTGCAATCTGTTCTACTGTTGATCCAGCGCTGCCAGTTCCGATTTGGCTTGGTCCTGCAACCGCCGCAGACTTTCATCGTCAATCTGGAATGCCAGGTCACTGATTTCAACCCTGGTTTCCAGGTAATTGAGCCGCACTTCAAGCCTTACCCGAACATCATGGTAATAGTTGGGCCCCATGGTGCCACCCGTAGGCTTCAGGATAATCATCGGTCCGCTGTAGTCTGACCGCACAACTCTTGACCCGGTGCGTTCTCTGAGGATGCTCAAATCCTGCTTAATCAGGTCGGTGATGAGTTTCATGTCACCGATTGAATCCCGCAGTTCTACCAGGATGGTATTTGCACGCGCGACTTCAGCCGACGACATGATTTTCATCAGCTCAAGCTGTGGTGGTTGCAGAGCGGATTCACCACGTTCAGCCGCCAGCCGATACCAGGCAAGCGCATTGGCTTTGTCCTGCTCTACACCTTGTGCATGGAGATACATGTAGCCGACCATGTATTGTGCGTATTTATCACCTTGCGGCGCGAGATCTTTTTTGTAGATAAAAAGCGCGCGCTGGAAATTACCCGCCGCATACAACTCGTCGACGCTTTCCTGCATCCTGATCGTGCGCGGATCAGACGTCGTACCCGGAAAAGGCTTATGAGTCTGCGCAGACGCGACGGCGCACCACAAGCTTGCGAGCAAGCCCACAAGAAATGCCAACCTTATTTTCACTAACTACAAATCCGTGACGGCGAAACGCCCTCGTATACAGACTAAGAGTGTACTTTGGCCCAGCAAGTTCCGCTAACTGTGCATCTATATTGTGATCAGAACGGGTCTAATATTTTGTTGAAAAACCCATCCATGGGTTTTTCAACAGGCTGCTAATCAGGATCCGCGAAAACCGGCGGCCGCTTCTCCAAATTTGCCCGTACAGCCTCTGACTGGTTTGCACTACCCATAAGCTGCCCCTGCAACAAAGCCTCATGGCGTAACGCGCCGGCGTGGTCTTTCTGCCAGGACTCATTGATCAGCTGCTTGATCGCCCGAATGGCATCTGGTGACCTGGCGGCAATCTCAGCCGCGACCGATCTCGCTTTTGCAACCGGATCATCGCAGATGCTGGTGACCAGTCCCAGGTCGGATGCCTCCTCTGCACCGACAATACGACCGGTATAGGCGAGCTCCCTGGCTTTATCAGTCGGGATAATGTTGCGCAGCAGAGTCGATATTCCCATATCCGGGATCAAGCCCCATTTGATTTCCATGATCGACATCTTTACGTCCGCCGCTGCATAACGAATGTCCGCACCTAACGCGATTTGTAAACCAGCGCCAAAAACAGTGCCGTGCAGTGCCGCTATCACCGGCACCTCGAGTTCATGCCATGCGTATGCGGCACTTTGAAAAAAATTCGCCGGCGAATTCTCTCGCGCTTGCATAAGGTCGCCACCAACAGCAGCTATACCTTCACCCTGGAACACGGATATATCGATGCCGGCACAAAAGCTTGCTCCCTCGCCATACAGGACGACGGCCCGTACCGAGCGGTTTAATCGTAGTGCTTGTGCTGCCTCGATCAATTCGCGAAACATCTCAAGGTCGACGGCATTTCGTTTGTCGGGGCGATTCAGTGCAACCGCGGCAACATGATCGGCAATTTCAACTTGGACACGATTTTTCAATGGGCGCTCCGGGCGAAAAATTTGAGCAGAGTCTACCAGCCGGGTGTTAGCAGGGTAAGATCGGCCAGTATGAACCGCTCCCAACCGTCACGGAATGTGATACCTGTGCGAATTGCATCGACTATGGAATACTCATTGGTATATCCTGCAACCGTTGAAAGTACGGATGATTCAGTCGTTGCCAGCGGCGAGATCGAAATCCGGCATGCCGATACAGGCCTTGCGCCGTTCACGGCTTTTCCTGGCTCGATCAGGGTTCGCGACCAAATTGTTTTGCAATACCATATACAGGCTGATCGGATTTCGCCGCAGGCTAACTAGCCAAAGTGCATTTCCCATTATTGATTACAATGACATCGCGTTTTTTTACCCTGCAACGAAATGAAATGACGTTACGGTCTTGCCACATTTCCGTTGTAACAATATCGCCGGGATAAACTGGCGCCGAGTAGCGAACGTCAAAACCAGTGATCAGTGTAAAATCGTAGGCGCATATTGTTTTCAGAATGGCGTGGCAAGCAATGCCGGAGGTGCATCTGCCATGCAGTATCGGACCGTCAAAGCCTGCTGCCCTGGCGCTGTCCGGATCTGCATGCAGGGGATTGGTATCACCTGACAGGCAAAAAAGTAATGCCTGATCTGGCCTGGTCGGCAAATCGCAACTGAGGTCGGGCTCCCGTTTCGGCAATTTGTGCGGCAAAGGGATCGGTCCCGATGGGCCACCGATACCGCCATCTCCTCTGGCGAGCAAGATACTGTTTAGTGTGAAAATAACAGTGTCATCCCTGGCAAGGCGAACTTCTGCTTCAAGTTCTATCCTGGCGCCTTTCCTGGTGCCACGATCAATGATGCTGGCAACGCGCCTGTTCGCCAGTAATTCAGCAGCGGCCGGCAATGGTCGATATAACTCCAGGTGCTGGCCGCCATGCAGAACACGACTGTAGTCCCAACCGCTTGCATCGAAAAACGAATTGGACAGCAGCATGCTGGCCATAGTCGGTACGGTGTGCAGCCCGGGTTGTTCGTAAACGAATGGCAACTCATTGCGATCCAGCGGGTCGCTGCCAAAGCCCACACCAAGCGCATATAGTATCGAATCTTTTTCCGTGTACTGGAAAGGTTCGTCTATTACAGCGGTCGCCAGCAAAGCTTCGTAATCTATAGCCATTTTTTGGTTTTCAGAATCCGGTCATAAATATCGTGCTGCGACGATCTGGTGAGGTTGCATAGTAGAGTGGTGGCGGTCCGGCAGCAAGATAACATACCATGGTCGTGCATCAGTCCGAGTCGACATGAACGAATATGAATCACTAAATTTGCGAGCGGCACATGTGTCAGAGGCCTCCGAAATTGCTTCGATGTCGCGGCTGCACGTTGAACATGGTCTGAACTGGCGCTGGACGCCGGCTCGCGTCAAGCGGCACATAAAAGACAAGGATACGATGGTGCTGGTGGCCAGCATGCGCGGGGTGCTGCAGGGGTTTGCGATCATGAAATTTCATGACGACGCCGCACATCTGTTGTTACTCGCCGTCCAGCCAAAAGTACGCCGCGTCGGAATCGGCAGAGCACTGCACCTATGGCTGGAGAAGTCGTGTCGAACTGCAGGTATACAGCGAGTCCGGCTTGAAGTCCGCGCCTCGAACCGATCCGCAAGGAAATTCTACGAGAGCCTGGGATATAGACTGGTCGGCCAGATGGCTGGTTATTACGACCGGCGCGAAGCTGCGGTGATTATGGGTCGGGTGTTAAACGAGACGATTTCGTTTTAGGGGTTTCTTGCTTTGCCAGTTTTTGCCAGGGCAGAGCATTCGCGGCATCTTCGCTTTCGTGTATTCCTGTGCATTGCGACATAAGCACATCCATTGAGACAGCCGCTCCTACAGATTGGCACAAACCGTAGGAGCGGCTTTAGCCGCGAATGGTTAGTCAGCAATTGTTGGAAGGCAACAATTCTAGTCTGCTTTCTTCGCGTACTCCCAGCCCATATCTGCCAGCGGTCCCACTGCATTTGCGGCACGCTCGGCATGTACGCTCGCGGCCGTGCCGTCTCTTACCCGACCGGCGATGCCTTGCAGGATCGCGGCGATGCGAAAAAAGTTATAGGCAGAATAGAAATCACGATTTGCAATTCCGTTTTCCCGACCGGTGCGCTTGCAATATGTCGCGACGTAGTCTTCCTCGCTCGGAATACCTAATGCCGCAAGATCTTTGCCCATAAGGCCAGTGCTGCCGATGCCGACTTCGGGCATCTGCCAGGCCATCAGGTGATAGGTAAAATCACCCAGTGGATGACCAATTGTTGACAACTCCCAGTCCAGGACCGCAATAACACGTGGTTCGGTTGGATGGATGATTATGTTGTCGAGGCGATAATCACCATGTACTACGGCGGTCGATTCGTCCTGTGGAATATGCTCGGGCAGCCATTCCATCAGGCTGTCCATACCTGCCAGCTTCGTGGTCTCTGACGCGCGGTATTGTTTTGACCAGCGGGATATCTGGCGCGCAAAATAGTTTCCCGGCCGGCCGTAATCTGCAAGACCGATTTTTTCCACGTCAAAGTTATGCAACTGAGCAAGTGTCTGGTTTGCGTTATCGTATATTGCGGCTCTTTCGTCCCGATCCATATCCGGCAAATCGAGTTCCCAGAAGATACGTCCTTCGACATATTCCATGATGAAGAATATCGTGCCCACAATCGCCTCATCCTCACAAAGCACATAGGGCCGCGGTACTGGAAAATCAGCGCCATATAAAGCGCTTATGACCTTGTACTCACGGTCAACAGCATGCGCTGATTTAAGCAGCTTGCCGGGTGGCTTACGCCGCATGACGTATTTACCGGAGGGCGATTCAAGCAGGTAGGTTGGGTTGGATTGACCGCCTTTGAACTGGCTAGCCTTCAGCGGGCCGTGAAATCCTTCCACATGCGAGAGCATAAAGTCCTCCAGCCGCTGCAAATCAAATTGATGTGCCTCGAGAACATCTCGCGTACCTGAAAACTGCTCCTGTCGCTCACTCATCGCGGATCAACAAAAAAATCAGGAGCCAGCTGCATCGACGGATCAACTGCATAGGCAGACAAATCTGTAATGCCGGCACTTTCCAGGACTTCATCATCAATACAAAAGTTGCCGCTGAACTCCCTGCTCGGTTTGGTCAATATGATGTGTGCAGCATCGGCCATAATCTCCGGCTTGCGCGATCTCTTTGTCAGCTCATCTCCACCGAGAAGGTTTTGCACTGCTGCGGTAGCGATCGTCGAGCGTGGCCACAGCGCATTAACGGCGACTCCCTGGTCACGAAACTCTGCCGCCATGCCCAATACGCACATGCTCATACCAAATTTGGCCATCGTGTATGCGACATGATTCTTGAACCACTTCTCTTCCATATTAAGCGGGGCTGACAGGTTCAGAATATGTGGATTGGCGGATTCCAGCAGGTGTGGCAGGCAGGTCTTCGATACAAGGAAGGTACCGCGCGTATTGATCTGGTGCATCAGGTCGAAACGATGCATCGGCGTTTGCAGGGTTGGGGTCAGGGATATGGCGCTGGCATTGTTAATACAGATGTCGATACCACCAAATTTGTCCACGCCAGCCTGGACCGCCGCTTTTACGGCGTTGTCGTCACGAATATCACAGACCACTGGCAGCGCCTGGCCACCCGCGTCTTCAATTTCCTGAGCTGCGGTGTAGATGGTTCCTGGCAATTTTGCATGTGGTTCCGCCGTCTTCGCTGCGATGATGACGTTGGCGCCATCTTTTGCGGCTCGCAAAGCGATTGCAAGGCCTATGCCGCGGCTACCGCCGCTGACGAACATTGTTTTGTTTTTGAGGTCTGCCATGTTGTGTCCTGATTGCACTGAATCGTGGACATCATACCTGCTTCGGGTTGGCGGAAGAATTGTCTTTCTTTTGTAAACAAACCGGGGCTGAGTATTCGCGGCTAAAGCCGCTCCTACAGTCTGTGCCAATCTGTAGGAGCGGCTTTAGCCGCGAATAGTATAAATTACGCCATCAACAATGCAGGCGCATCCAACATTACATGCGAAATATACCGTGCGGATCTTCCGCGTCGCGCGGATTGTTCATCGATGCCGAAATAGCCTGGCCTAGTACACGGCGTGTATCAATCGGGTCAATCACGCCGTCGTCCCACAAACGCGCGCTGGCGTAATACGGACTGCCCTGCTTTTCATATTGCCTGCTTATGCGGCGTTCGAAATTGGTCTGTTCTTTTTTGGGCCAGGTTTCATTGCGCGCCTCAAGACCATCCCGCTTAACGGTCGATAAAACCAGCGCCGCCTGCTCGCCACCCATAACGGATATGCGTGCATTCGGCCACATCCACATCATTCTGGGGCTGTATGCGCGACCACACATGGCGTAATTACCGGCACCGAACGAGCCACCAATAATCACGGTAAATTTGGGTACCGACGCCGTCGCAACAGCATTCACCATTTTCGCGCCGTCTTTCGCAATACCGCCATGCTCATATTTCTTGCCGACCATGAAGCCCGTAATATTTTGCAAGAACACGATGGGTATGCCGCGACGATTGCACAGCTGAATGAAATGCGCACCCTTTTGTGCGGACTCCGAAAACAGGATGCCGTTGTTAGCCACGATGCCCACGGGATAGCCGTACAGATGTGCAAAGCCGCACACCAATGTCGGCCCGTAAAGCGCTTTGAATTCCTGGAAGTCAGATGCATCGACCAGGCGTGCGATGACTTCACGGACGTCATATGGATATCGAAACTCCCTTGATACGACGCCATAGAGTTCATCGGCCGGATAGACCGGCTCTGCGGGCTCACGCATTTTGACGTTGATTTCTTTGCGCCAGTTGAGGTTCGAGATCAACTCGCGAACCATCGCGAGCGCTTCGGTGTCATTGTCCGCCAGGTAATCCGTCACGCCGGAAATTCTCGAGTGCGCATCGCCGCCACCCAGCGTCTCCGCATCAACAATTTCGCCTGTCGCTGCTTTGACGAGCGGCGGGCCACCAAGAAATATCGTGCCCTGGTTGCGAACAATGATCGCCTCATCACACATCGCCGGCACGTAGGCGCCGCCTGCGGTACATGAGCCCAGCACCGCTGCAATTTGTGGAATACCTTTGGCGGAAAGCCTCGCCTGGTTGTAGAAAATCCGGCCAAAATGATCGCGATCCGGAAATACCTCATCCTGCAGTGGCAAAAAGGCACCGCCGGAATCGACCAGGTACACACATGGCAAGCGGTTCTGTTCCGCAATCTCCTGTGCGCGCAGATGTTTCTTTACAGTAAGCGGATAGTAGGTGCCGCCTTTCACTGTCGCGTCATTGGCAATGATCATGCAATCGATGTCATTTATCTGGCCAATGCCCGCGATGACCCCGGCAGAAGGAACTTCATCGTCGTACAGGCCATAGGCAGCCAGCTGACATATCTCAAGGAATGGCGCACCACGATCAACGACTGAACGAATTCGATCACGCGGCAGTAATTTCCCGCGACCCAGGTGTTTTTTCCGCGCACGCTCACTGCCGCCCTGCGCTATCGTGTCGTGCACCTGGTGCAACTCTTTCGCCAACTTGCGATTCGCGGCATCGTTTTTAGCGAATTCCTGCGAATCGGCTTTGATTTTGCTTTTTATTGTCGGCATGGACGTTGGGGATTCAACCTGTTGCGTTAAACAATTCTCTGCCAATCAGCATACGCCGAATTTCGCTGGTACCGGCACCAATTTCATAGAGCTTGGCATCGCGCCACAAGCGTCCGGCGGCATACTCATTAATGTACCCGTTGCCACCGAGCGTCTGAATCGTTTCGCCAGCCATCCAGGTCGCTTTTTCCGCTGCCAGCAATATACAACCGGCCGCATCGAAGCGCGTCGTTTGTCCCCGATCGCAGGCCTTTGCGGCTGCGTATACGTATGCCCGACAGGAATTCATCGTCGTATACATATCCGCAATCTTTCCCTGCATCAATTGAAACGTACCGATTGGCTTGCCAAACTGCTTCCGATCATGCACATACGGCATAACCAGATCAAAACATGCCTGCATGATGCCCAGCGGACCGGCTGCCAGGACCACGCGCTCATAATCCAGACCGCTCATCAGGATTGCAGCGCCCTTGCCTTCACTGCCAAGAAGATTCGCAACCGGGACCTTGCAATTGTCGAGCACGATTTCACTGGTATCAGACCCGCGCATACCGAGCTTGTCGAGTTTTTGTGCCGTACTAATACCCGGCCGGTCACACTCGACGATGAATGCGCTCAGTTTTTTACGCGATCCTTCCTCTGTATTGGTACCCACGTAAATAATAGTTACGTCGGCCTCCGGTGCGTTCGTAATCCACATCTTATTGCCATTCAGGATGTAGTCCTCGCCGTCCTTTTTTGCCCGCGAACTCATCGCCATAACGTCGGAACCTGCACCAGGCTCACTCATTGCAAGCGCCCCGACATGCTCGCCAGACATCAGTTTCGGCAAATATTTTTCTTTTTGTTCCTGGGTACCCCAGCGACGAAGCTGATTCACGCACAGATTCGAGTGCGCACCGTAGGAAAGACCGATCGATGCGGATGCCCGACTGATTTCTTCCATGGCAACCACGTGAGCGAGATAGCTGAGTCCTGAACCACCGAATTCTTCCTCGACTGTTATGCCGAGCAATCCAAGGTCGCCCAGTTCCGGCCAAAGGTCACGCGGGAATTTATTCGATGCGTCGATGTCCGACGCGCGCGGTGCAATACGATCGTTCGCGAAGCCCCTTACGGACTCGCGCAGCATATCGATGTCCTCTCCCAGACCAAAATCGAAATCAAACATGAAAAGTATCCTGTACCGGTCGCTCAAAAGTGACCGTGATTGTCCCTGAGAATACCGCTGCCAGGAATACCATTAGGAAGGTATAACTGACTTAATGCATTGTTTTTATTAAAAATTTTAGCATTTATTAAATTCGACCGAGATCGTCGATGAGCATCGAGAATAGCTCGTATTGCGAGCTGATGCCAAGCTTGCTGAACATGTTTCGCTTGTGAACCATCACCGTACCCGGTGCGATTTTCAGTTCCCGGGCAATGGACTTCGACGAATATCCGCGCAGCAACAGCTGGCTGATTTGTCGCTCGCGGGCTGTTAATACCGACTCGCCGAATTTGTCGAAACACTGTGTCAGCCGTTTATGAACATCGTCGTCGCCATCCCTGGTTTTGCTTCGGAATGTCCAGGCATCCCAGATCCTGCGAATGCTTGCCTGCACGATCGGTTCGATCGTTTCGAGACGCTGCAACTCCGCCTTGTTGAACATGCGGCTGCGCCGGCCGACGACAAGAGCGACCGTGGTCTTCGCGGAGATGGGCGTCAGATAGTCCATTTCGTCGAGCAAGTGAGTGCGTTCGCAGTACTGTCGGTAATATTCGCTGGAGCGAAACCGATCAGGCAACTCATCGCGGAATCGGCACAAGCTGGGTTTATTGGGCCGAATAGCGAGTTGGTACAAAGGGTCGAGAAGATAAGGCCCGGCAAGATATCTTTCCAGGTAGTGTTTCCGCCCGGCCGGTTCGAGGGTGTGATGCAGTACCTCAGGACGCGCGTCCTTGTGAAATGCGATCAGGCAAGTACCCTCGTGCGTAACAACGGAATCGATAGCCGCGATGAGACCGGAGGCGATTTCCTTGCCGTTATCCAGACCAATGATATCGGCTATTGCCTGATGCCATTTGGCCGATTCGAAGTTGCTACGCATGCGTTTGTGCCCCGGTCTTTGCCGCCGATATCAAGCTGGCTGGTAATACGCAACTACTGCAGCGCTACCCTTCAGCTTCAAGCTCATCCCAGATATCGAGCGCCCATTGTCTTATTTGCAGTGCTTCCTGCCAACGATCCGATAGCTCGCGCTGATTGCGATCAGTAATCGCGTATGGCGGCGGTCCCAACTCACAAAGAAATACCAATGTAGCATCATCAGCATTGCGCTGGCGCCATGAGCGCATGCCCAGTTTCCACCAGTGCCGAAAAATTGCCACCCACTCCTGGTGCTGCGGAAATTCGATCTGGATCTGCACCTGCTCGCGATTTGCCACCCGGCCCTGCATACAATCCGAGCGCTGCAATATCCTGTCGATATAGGCCTGATCAGTTGCCGTGACAGGAGCACGCATCTCGCGGTCAACGACAAAATGTGACAAATCGGCACATAGCCGCATGTCCGGCACGAGGTCCATGACTTGCAGCGTGTAGTACAAATCATTGAGCAGACTGTCGCGATGTGTCTCAAATAGCAGCGGAAAATCATAATCCGCCGCTTCCTGCATCCAGCGATTTATGACGGGCACAGCAGCAGCGGGCTCAATTGGCATAACGCCGCTGATAATATTCACCAGGCAGGCATTCGCGTCTTTGGCCAGATCGAAAAGCGGCAGCATGTCTTCCTGTTTGTAGGGAAATGCGTTGACCATGGATGCAAGTCCGAACTTGTCGAAGTACGGCAGGATGGTGCGAAATTCCCCGATTTCCTCGACCGAAGGGTCGAGACACATACCGTCATAACCGGCCTCCGCAACCATGCGAAAGCTCTCCTCATGGGTACGCTCGGGCTGATCCGGGCTGCGTAATTCCATCGCCCACAACGACTGAAAAATCTTGAGACTCTGCATGGCTACCAGATCAGAACGAGGTCAAAAATGACGCCGCGTTGCCGCCATAGACTTCAGCCCGTTGTGCAGCCAGCAGGAACTCTTTACCTGAGGGCTCAGGCCCTTCGTGATTGCCAACTATCCGCCGTACCCGCTGCTTGTGAAAAATTTTCAATTGAGCAGACAGAGGAATCACCGTCGCCGGGTCATCGCCGAACAACTCCCTGTGCCTGGCCGGCAGGCGATACCAGGGCACCGTCATGTCCGCGTGGTGTGCATTGTGGAAACCAAAATTCAGCGTCAGCCAGTTTGCAGCTTCGATGCCCAGGGACTGTGGGTTGCTGAACGTATGCTCCTGCTCCCATTCGAAATTACCCTTACGCTCCGGTTTGTCGAAGTCAAACAAAGTCAAACTGTAAGGATAGTCGTGCTGCACACTGTCCATGAATCGCAAAACAGTCATCATCAACATATAGGCGATGGCGTAAAGGATCGCCACCTTCGGAAAATAGACGAGCAACGCAAGAAAAATTCCACCGCGGATGACAATTACCATGACATTGCGTCGGCGCTGGTCTCTGCGTTGCGGAATGATGAACGACGTGAAAATCATGATGAAATGCATGATCAGGTCGTGCGCCGGAATATAAAACCATTCCAGGAACCTGCACAGTGCGAGAACTTTCGGGTGATCGGCAAAGAACTTTTCGTAGTCGAACCAGACCACATCATCATTGTCTACGTGATGCCGAAAATGCTTGTAGCGAATGTCCTCGTAGGTGCCATAAGCAGCTCCGCACAGCCAGGTCAGAAACCGGCCGAGCGCCGTATTGTCACCGATACGCTTGAATATGAGATTGTGGCCGCATTCATGAATCAGGTAGGCGGCAATGGTCATGGCATGGGCCAGCAGCAAAGTTGCGCCAATATTCACAAGCACGCTGTCAGCAAATAATCCCGCCAATCCGGCAACATATCCGACAATGGCATAGAAAACCGCGCCAGCGTAATAATACAGTCCGTCCCGTTCCCGGAGGTGCTCAGAGATTGATAAAATATTCATTATAAATCAACATGTTATTTAAAATACGATAATCTGCCGGGCGTGCCTTTGAACGACGATAACTGCCCGCCAGCAGCCTGACAAGCTTGCTGCAGGAACCTGTACACAGGCTCGGCAGGATTGATAGCATAGCGCGCAACCCAAATCACCGACGAACCAGATAATGAACTTCAAAAA
>Ga0164313_10002462_pt1 | contig 16577 bp, 15 predicted proteins | sample GuaBasSedimGuay4_FD_113735 | JGI IMG/M metagenome (GOLD analysis project Ga0164313, IMG submission 113735) | Subseafloor sediment microbial communities from Guaymas Basin, Gulf of California, Mexico - Guay4, Core 4569-4, 0-3 cm | ecosystem: Environmental > Aquatic > Marine > Hydrothermal vents...
ATCACCAACATGTGACCGGCGCCTTCGATCACGTGAAGCTCGTTGTCGGGGATGGTTGCCGCTAGGTATTCAGCATACTTCGGGGGGGTCAACGCATCGTTCGTGCCCGCGATGATCAGCGCCGGGACTTGGATGTCTTTCGCGTTCGCCATGCGGTCGAAGCCATCAGCGGCGCGCCAGTCGGTGCCGCCGGTTTCGATGGGCGTGAGCTCGCGTGCTGTTGCGGCTTCCTCGACGATAGCCGGGTCTACATCTTGCTCGTAAAGGCCCGGCGGCAAAGGCGGCAGCTCGCCGGTCTTCGCAACTTGCTCGAACAACTGCAGGATCATCGGATGCACGCGTAGGCGCGCGCCGGTTGCAAGCAACACGATGCCCTTGAGATGTTCAGACGTCGACGCCAATGCGTGCTCGATCGCCACGCCGCCACCGAGCGAGGAGCCAACGACCAGGTAGTCGCCCTCCACTTCCGACTCGATGAACCGCGAAAGGAACGTCTCCATCTGGGCGACCGTGCCGAGCGCGGGACCCTCGGTTCCTGCTCGGCCCGGCAGGTTGATCGCGTACCGGTCTCGATTTGGAAGGGCGTCAAGGAGCCGATCATACAAGTGGTGATTGTCAGCGGAGCCATGGATGCAGACCAAGGCCGGCCCCCCGCCCCCTTCGTGCCGGAACGTGACGGTGCATCCGTCGATCTGCCGGCTCTCTACCACAGCGCTAGCTCCTCACTTGCGCTCGCGAGCGCGATGGCCTGAAAGCGAAAGACACGCTCGCGCGCATAGGTGCCGGTGTACTGCAGCGCCAGCTCGTCGAAGGACACTGTGCGCAGGAAACGATAGCCGCACTCCAGCATCAAGGGCGTGGGGTCGTCGATGCCGAACTGCATGGGTTCGCCGAGGTCGTCGATGATGCCCTTCATCGCGCGGTCTTCTTCCCGGAGGCGCGGGCTGGCCTTGGCCATCTTGGTGTTGAGGTAGTCGAACACCAGGAGCGACTGGGGGTCGAATTCGGACGCCAGGCGCTGCAGCGTCGATCGGGCAGCATCCTCGGCGAGATAGTAGATCACGCCCTCCCACACGAAACACACTGGGGATCCGCCGTCGAGCCCGGCGGCTTCGAGGAGCTGCACGAAGTCATCTCGCTCAAAGTCGCATGGCACAAACGTTGCCGCATCCATGGGATAAGCGTCAAACCTCGAAAGTCGTTCACATTTATCAACTTGGCTCGCCGGCTGATCGACTTCGAAGAAGCGCACGCCTTCCCGCGCAAGCCGGGCCGCCCGGGTGTCGAGCCCAGCGCCGAGGACCACAACCTGCCGAACGCCTCGATCGAGCGCACGTGTCACGCAGTCGTCGATGTACCGCGTTCGGAGGGCCATCCACAGCACCATCGACGGAGAGTGCTCGTCCCAACGCACAGACAAGGCTTCGCCTTCGGGGCCCGCGAGTCCGAGCGCCCAGGGGTCGTGACAGATCGCGTTCGGGCCAGCCGACGCGCGGCCGCGGTGGGCGGCGACCATGATAGCCGTCCGGCTGGCCGCGCGCGCCTCGGTCACGCCTAGTGCCCGCGCTCGCGATCGATACCGGGATGCGTCGCGTCGCCCGGCTCGTGGCGCGGGTTGGCGGTGAGGTACGAGCCGTCCCGCCCTGGGATCGAAAGAAGGGTTTCTTTATCGAACAGAAAGTGATCGCGGTTCGTCGAGGGGGGCATGTGTATGCCGGTGTCCATTCGAATCGCATCGCAGGGGCATGCCTCGACGCAGTAGCCACAGAAGATGCAGCGAAGCTCGTCGATTACGAACACCGACGGGTAGCGCTCGTAGCCGTGGCGCGGGTCATCGGGCTCGTATTCGGCGGGCTCGATGTGGATGCATTGCGCGGGGCATGCGGTGCTGCAGCAGAGGCACGCCACACAACGCGGGGAGCCGTCGACACGATGGGTGAGACGGTGGACGCCACGGAACCGCTCCGGGTACTCGACCTTCTCTTCCGGGTACTTCACCGTGTCGATCTCCTTCTTGGCCTGCGGCCCGAAGGTGTTCTGGAAGAAGCGGCCCATCGCGAAGCCGAGGCCTTTCGCGATTTCGGGAATGTAAATCTGCTCGGCGATGGTGCGTCCGGGCTTCTTGATGACTTTGACTTCAACTGCCATGGACGACCTCAGAAGAGCTTCTCGAAGAACGCGACCCAGCCGTCGAGCCACCCCGAGAGGATGAACGCGCCGACGACCAAGATATTGAGGAGGGAGATGGGCAGCAGGCCCTTCCAGCACAGGGACATCAGCTGGTCGTAGCGGAACCGCGGAAGTGACCAGCGAATCATCAGCTGGAACCAAATGAGCGCGATGATCTTGAACAGAAAGACGACGAACTGAATCGCCACGACGAGCCAGTGCACCAGCGGCACCGAGTAACTCGCGGCGACGAAGGGCAAGGAGAACTCGAACCCGTCGCGGTAGAGGAAGGGCACGTCCCACCCACCGAGGAAGATGATGGACGCAATGGCCGCCAGCGATACGACCTCGACGAACTCACCCATGAAGAACATGCCGAACTTCATGCCGGAGTACTCCGTGAGGTAGCCGCCCACGAGCTCGCTCTCACCCTCCGGGAGGTCAAACGGAACGCGTTTCGTTTCGGCGACGGCCGCAACGAAGAAATTGACGGCGGCTAGGGTCAGCGGTGGGACGAAGATCCCCCACATGTGGTCGTGTTGCCACATCGTCATGTCCTCGAGCCGAAGCGAGGCGTAGATCATGAATGCAGGAACCAACGCGAGGCCGAGCACGACCTCGTAGCTCACCATCTGGCTGGCGGCGCGAATGCCGCCAAGCAGGGAGTACTTGTTGTCCGAGGCATAGCCGGAAATCGCGGCGCCGATGATGCCGGTGCTGGCGATCGCGAAGATGAAGAGAATGCCGACGTTGATGCTCGCCACCTGAAGCGGCACCACGGGGCCAGCGATTTCGCCGGTCCGCGGAAGGACCTGGTTGAGGTAGTCCCAGTGCAGCGAGCTCGCGAAGGGAATGACCGCGAAGGCCGCGATCGCGGGAATGAGCGCGATGATCGGGCCGGCGGAGAAGAGGAGCTTGTCGGCCTTCGGGGGCACGAAGTCTTCCTTGAAGATGAACTTCAGAGCGTCGGCCACGGGGTGAAGGAGGCCGATGAGCATGATCTTCCCGCCGTTGCGGACGATCATGCCGTGCACGCCGTACCCGGCTCGCAACACCACCGAGGCGCCGCCAAACGCGACCAGGCTTGCCGTCAGCGACGAGGTCGAAATCGGAAGAGGATTGCTCCCCTTGACCGCAATGAACGTCAACGTGACCAGCGCAACGATGGCGACGATGCCTGTCAGCGCCGCCAAGCGCCACATGGGTAGCCTTGCCCGATCGATGAACGTCACAGCCGAGGCGGGCAGCGTGATGGCCGCGCGGCTCGGTCCAAGCCGGTCCTGAATCATCGCGCTCTGGCGGCGCTCCGCCCAAATGAGAATCGGCGCGAAGCCGCCGACCGTGATCAACAGAATGGCCAGAACCTTCACCAGGGACGAGACGACGAGGAAGGTCGTGGTCATTGGGCCGCCTCCACCGCGTCCGCGAGGCCCTGACTCAACTCCTGGAAGTCCTTGATCCCGAGGTCCTTGCCGAGCTTGCCAGCCAGTTCCGCGATCGTCTTCCAGGCCGGCTCGATGCCACCCGGCGGCGAGAGCGTGGGTCCGAACGCCTGCGTCAGACCTTTGCCGTTGACGAAGCTTCCGTGGATTTCAAAGGTGTCCGCCACGGGGATGACAACCGAGGCCGAGGCGGGCAGTGCCCCAACGTGGCTGGTCAGCGAAACAACGCCATCCAACGCAACCAGCGGCGCGAGTTCTTCCAGCTTCTCTGCGGTGGCCCATCCGAGTGCAAGCACGCCCTGCACGGCGCCCGACTGCACATCAGCGAGAAGGTCCCCGACCGATTTCAAGGTCGCGCCGCCCGCCGCTTGGGTTGCGCCAGCGCGATTCGGGTTGTTGTCGTCGCTCCGCAAGATGTCGTCGCCTTCCCATCCGCCGAGGGCCGCGAGATAGAGCCGATCGGCGCCAACGGACGCTGCAAGCTTGGCAAGCGCGAGGTTATCCTCGGTAGTGTGCTGCGCGCTCAACACCACCGCGAGCTTCGAGGCATCGACGGCCTTCAGCTTTGCGGCGGCGAGGTCGAGCGCTTCACCTTCGCCAACTGGAGTGCGCTCATCACCGCGGCCAGCCGTCGGCATCAGGGTCCGGTCGGTGTCCTGGCGCGCATACGTCATCATGCCGTCGTCGCACATCCAGAATTGGTTGACGTCGGCGTTGTCGCGCGGACGAAGCCGATAAACCTTGCCGTAGCGCGGGTCGTAGTCGACGTGGGTGTTGCAGCCCGTCGCACACCCCGTGCAGACTCCCTGCCCTGACTTGAGAAACCAAACACGCGCCTTGAAGCGAAAGTCCTGGCTGGTCAGTGCGCCAACCGGGCAGACATGCTCGGTCATCAAAGTGTACTTGTGGTCGAGCTCTCGACCGGGAGCGAGGACGATCTCGTTCTTGTTGCCACGCTCGCGCATATCGAGGACGTGGTCCTTGGCCACCTCGTCGCACACGCGAATGCAGCGCGTACACATGATGCATCGCTCGGCGTCGTAGACGATGGTTGGGCCAAAGCGAACGCCCTTCGGCTTGTGGACCGGCTCGGTGAGCTTGCGCTTCATCGTGCCCTGGTGTTCGTAGTAGTAGTCCTGCAGCTTGCACTCGCCTGCCTGGTCGCAGATCGGGCAATCGACCGGGTGATTGAGGAGCAAGAACTCCTGCACCGAGGCCTGGGCGGCCTTTACCTCGTCGTTGGTGGACGAGACGACCATCTCATCGACGGCCGCGAGCTGACATGCAGGCTGAAGCTTCGGCTTGCTGGCAGGAACGTACTCACCCTTGTCCTCGTCGAAGGCCAGCTGAGGCATCGCCATCTGACGACCACTTTCGACGTGCACCAGACACATTCTGCAATTCGCAGCGATCGACAGCCCAGGGTGCCAACAGTAGTGCGGGATCTCGATGCCCTCGCGCCAGGCCGCCTCCATGACGGTCTCGCCAAGCTCAAACGAAATCTCTTTCCCATCCAACACGAACTTAGGCATCGCTTACCTGTCGCACTCCCCGCCAATCATGTTGACCGAGCCGAAAGTGGGGATGATGTCGGCGATCATGCCGCCTAGAAGCATCTCGCGAGACGCTGCGAGGCCGTACCAGCACGGCGGCCGAACCCGCACCCGATACGGCGTGCCACTCCCGTCCGACACGATGTGGAAGCCCAGCTCGCCGTTGCCGCCTTCGATGAAGCTGTAGACCTCGCCCTTGGGCGTACGCAGGCCCTCCATCACGAGCTTGAAGTGGGCAATCGTCGCCTCGATCGTCGTGTACACGTCATCCTTTGCGGGGTAGACGATGCGCGGGTCGTCGACGTTGATCGGGCCGTCGTCGGGCATCTGTTCGATGGCTTGCTCGATGATGCGGACCGACTGCCGAATCTCTTCGAGGCGCACCATGAAGCGATCCCAGTTGTCGCCGTCCTCGCCAACCGGCACGTCGAAGTCGAAGCGGTCGTACACGAGATAAGGGTGGTCCTTACGGACGTCGTACGGAATGCCGGTCGAGCGCGCCATCGGCCCCGTGACCCCATAGGAAAGCGCCTGCTCCTTGGTCAGAACACCAACGCCTTGCATGCGGTCGAGGAAGATGCGGTTCCGGAGCAGCATGATCTCCGTTTCCTTCACGACCTTGTGCACTTCCGGAATCAGCCGCAGCACATCGTCTTTGAAGGTTGCCGTGGGGGGGGCGGCCATTCCGCCGATGCGCCCGAAGCTATGTGTCATTCGCGCGCCGGTCTCGCGCTCGAGGATGTCCCACACCCAGTCACGGACTTTCAGCAACCACAGGAATGGCGTGAACGCGCCAAGTTCCATCGCCGAGGCGCCGTTGCACGTAAAATGGTCTGCTACACGCGCCAGCTCGCCGAGGATGACTCGGTAGTACTGACAGCGCTCAGGAACTTCGATTCCGAGCAGCTTCTCGACCGCAAGCGCCCAGCCGACGTTGTTGAGCATCGGCGAGACGTAGTTGAGGCGGTCGACGTAGGGGAACACCTGCGCCCAGGTGCCGCGCTCGCATGACTTCTCGAAGCCGCGGTGCAAGTAGCCCGGCTGCACATCCAAGTTGACGAGGGTTTCCCCGTCGAGGTCGATCACCATGCGAATGGTACCGTGCATTGCGGGATGCGACGGGCCCATGTTCAGGCGCATCGGGTCGGCGGAGAGCTCGAGCGAGGCCTGGTCGTTCGAGAGCTCGTCGGCGGGTTCCATCTACTGCCCCGAACCTTCCTCGGCGCTGTCCTCGGACGCTTCGCCCTCCGCGGATTCCTGAGCCATCCGCGCCTTGATGCGCGCTTGAATCTGCTGCGCGGCCTCTGAATCGCTGAGCGTACGCCGCTGGCCCTGCTGCACGCCAATTGCAGGCGACACCTGATTGTCTCCACCGGCAAGACGCGACTCCCAATCGATGCGAGCGAACGGCTGGCCTTCTTCGATGCCGAACGGCGGCAGCTTGTCGATGTCGCTCACCTCACGGTATGGAACCAACGGCTGCGCCTTGTCGATGGGATAGTCCTTGCGAAGCGGATGCCCCACGAACTCGTCGTAGAGAAGGATGCGCCGCATGTCGGGATGGCCGTTGAACTTGATCCCAAACATGTCCCAGACCTCACGCTCGGCCCAATTCGCTCCCGACCAGATGCCGCTGAGCGTGCCCGGCTCTTCGCCATCTTTAACATACGTGCGAAGCCGAATGCGCGCCCCAGTCACCGACGAACGCGTCATCAGCAGCAAGTCGAACCTCGATGACTCGCGCTCCGGATAGTCGACCGCGGTCAAATCGATGAAGTGGTCCATCTGCAGATCGCTGTCGTCCTTCATGAACTGCGCAACCTCGGCCCAGTCTTTGATGGCCACCACCACTTCGTGATCGCCGAACGCGTCGCTCGTTTCGAGCACCCGTTCGCCAAAGTGAGCAGTGAGCCGCTCGACGACCGCCTGGCTCATGAGTTGCCCTCTCTCGTCCGGCCGGGCGCGCGTTCGGGAACGAGCCTTGGTGGCACGATGATGGGCTTACGGTCGTTGGCCTGAATCTTGTCCTGGAGCAGCATCAGCGCGTCGAGCACGGCTTCGGGACGCGGCGGGCACCCCGGGATGTAGACATCGACGGGAATGACTTTGTCGACGCCGGGAATGGTCGTGTAGTTGTCGTAGAAGCCGCCACATGAAGCGCACGTGCCAAAGGCGATGACCCACTTTGGATCCGCCATCTGCTCCCAGATGCGACGAACCGCCGGACCCTGCCGCTGACTGATCGTCCCGACCACCCAGAGCACATCCGATTGCCTAGGACTAAAGCGCGGCGCCTCGGCGCCAAATCGCGCGATGTCGTATCGGGGCGCGGCAGTCGCCATGAATTCCATGCCACAGCAAGCCGTGACGAACGGGTACTGGAACAGCGACCATTTACGCGCCCACTGAAGCAAATCGCTCAGGCGCGTGGTGACCGCGACCTCGCCACCGCCATCGATGACCTTCAGCTGTCCCATTCGAGGGCACCCTTTCTCCAGGCGTAGACCAACGTCACGCCGAGAACGATGATGAACATCACCATCTCGATGAAGCCCAGCCAGCCGAGCTCCTGGAACAAGCTCGCCCAGGGATAGAGGAACACGGCCTCGATATCGAAGACGACGAACAGAATCGCGGTCAGGTAGAATTTGATGCTCAATCGGATGTGGCCTGCGCCCGTCGTCTCCGAGCCCGACTCGTATGGAATGGCCTTCTCGGCCGTCATATTCTTGGGCCCGAGAACCGTCGTGAGGGCGAAGACGCCGACGGCGACGAGCACAGCGACGCCGAGCATCAGGAACACCGGTAAATAGGCCGAGAACATAGAGGGGCGGACTCCGCGACGGGGCTGATTGCGCCGGTCGAGGGTTGCTTAGTATCACCCTCAGGGGGTGTCAATGATGGTTGCTGGGCGGTTGCTACGATGCGCGACAGCAACGGATCGAATCACGGTCGCCAGCTCCGCGTGGCTGATCGCGATCGCAGAAATGCATGAGTGCGCGAGGGTTATCGTTTGGATCGAACTGGAGAGAATCTCGCGCCTGTGCCATGGTTCCGCTCGGGGATGGGGAGCCGCTGGAAGACAATTGCCGCCTTATGGGCGAGTTCGTGGCCGAGCACTGCCGTCGCCCAAAGCGCAGAGGCGCAGGAAGGGGGCATCGGAAGCGTCCTCAAGGCGGTCGATCAGGGCTTTGGCGCCAACGTGGTCGGCCCCATCGCGCAGGTCCTCTTCTTCGACCTGATCTTCTGGGACAACGGCGCCGAGGGCGATCTGAAACTCCCCTTCATCGTGTTCTGGCTAATCGCGGGCGCGACCTTCTTCACGCTCCGGTTCGGCTTCATCAACATCCGCGCCTTCAAGCACGCCTTGGTCGTCACCACCGGTCACTACGACAACCCGGACGACCCCGGCGAGGTGACGCACTTCCAAGCGCTCTCCTCTGCGCTGTCGGCGACGGTTGGGCTTGGAAACATCGCGGGCGTTGCGGTCGCGGTGGCCGTCGGGGGACCAGGGGCGATCTTCTGGATGATCGTTGCGGGCTTCCTCGGCATGTCGTCGAAGTTCATCGAATGCTCGCTCGGACAAATGTATCGCGAAGTCGGCGACGACGGGCACATCCTCGGTGGGCCGATGCGGTATCTCGATCGTGGGCTCGCCCAGCTCGGCCTTCCACGGCTGGGGCGCTTCCTCGCCATCCTGTTCGCATTGATGTGCATCGGCGGAAGTTTTGGCGGCGGAAACATGTTCCAAGCCAATCAAAGCTATGCACAGGTCGCCGAAGTCTTGCCGATCTTCTCCGGTGGCTGGGGCTCACTCGCGTATGGCGTCATTCTCTCGTTCCTGGTCGGCGTCGTGATCGTTGGGGGCATTCGCCGTATCGGACAGGTCGCGGGCTTCATCGTTCCGTTGATGTGCGGCGTATATTTGCTCGCCGGTCTCTTCATCATCATCACGAATGTCGATCAGGTCGTCCCAGCGTTCGGTAAAATCATCGGCGAGGCATTCTCGCCGCAAGCGGGCTTTGGTGGCATGCTCGGCGTACTGGTTACCGGCTTCCGCCGTGCGGCGTTCTCCAACGAAGCGGGGGTGGGCTCGGCATCGATCGCCCACTCTGCGGCGGCCACGGACGAACCCATTCGAGAAGGCATCGTCGCCCTCCTCGAGCCGTTCATCGATACCATCCTCGTCTGCACGATGACCGGATTGGTCGTGGTGATCACCGGCGCGTACGAGAGCGGCGGCGAAGAAGGCGTGCTCATGACGTCGAAGGCCTTTGCGACCGTTCTTCCATGGTTTCCCAAAGTCCTCAGTCTCGCGGTCTTCTTGTTCGCATTCTCGACGATGATCTCGTGGAGCTACTACGGAGAACGATGCTGGACGTTCCTGTTCGGCGCTCAGTTTTCGATGGTCTACAAAGGGCTCTTCTTGGTTTTCGTCGTGTTTGGTTCCGTGCTGAAGCTCGGCAACGTGATCGACTTCTCGGACCTGATGATCCTCGGCATGTCCTTCCCGAACATCCTCGGCGCGTTCTTGTTGAGCGGCAAAGTCAGTGCAGCGCTCAAGAGCTATTGGGGCCGCTACACGAGTGGCCAGATGCAACCGAGAAGGTAACTGCTAGGCTGGGTTCATGTCGGAGTTTGCCGCACGCCGCACGCAACTTCTCGAAGCCATCGGAGACGGCGTCGCGGTGTTTCCGTCGGCGCCGCTCGCGGTGCGCAACCGCGACGTCGAGCACCCCTACCGTCAGGATAGCGACCTCTACTATCTGACCGGTCTGGACGAGCCCGAGAGTGTGCTCGTGTTGACCAATCAGCACGAGGAGCATCGTGTGGTCCTCTTCGTTCGCCCGAAGAAGCGTGAGCGGGAGATTTGGGACGGGCCGCGAGCAGGCGTCGAGGGTGCGGTTGAGGCGTTCGGCGCCGATGTCGCCTTTCCGATCGAGGAGCTCCCGAAGAGGCTTCCCGACTATCTCGGAAACGTCGAGCGGCTTCACTACCGGCTCGGGCAGAACGCCGCAGCCGACGCGCAGCTTTTCGCCTGCCTGAACTTACTTCGACGCGGCGAGCGGCGCGGCGTGACCGCACCCGAAATGATCATCGATTCCTCGGCTCACCTGCACGAGATGCGCCTGCGCAAGAGCGATGGCGAGCTGGCGACGATGATGCGAGCCGCTGGGATCACCAAAGAGGCCCACCTGCGGGCCATGCAGCTCTCGCGCCCCGGGATGCACGAGTACGAAATCGACGCGGAGCTGCTCCACGTCTTTCGCAAGCACGGGAGCGAGCGCCCCGCCTACGAAAGCATCGTCGGGTCCGGACCCAATGCGACGATCCTGCACTACCGGGCAGGCAACCGTGTCTTCGGCGACGGGGAGTTGGTGCTGGTCGACGCGGGTTGCGAGCTCGACTACTACGCGAGCGACGTCACCAGGACGTTCCCCGTGAACGGCAAGTTTTCCGACGAGCAACGGGCGGTCTACGAGGTCGTGCTCAATGCGCAAAAAACGAGCATCGAGGCGGTGAAACCAGGGATTACGCTTCAGGCTCTTCACGACGGCGCCGTTCGTTCGATCACAGAAGGCTTGCTCTCGATCGGTTTGCTCGACGGCGAAGTCGACGCGCTCATCGAAGAGAAGAAATACGAGCCCTTCTACATGCATCGAACCTCGCACTGGTTAGGCATGGATGTCCACGACGTGGGCCACTACTACGTCGACGGCGAACATCGGCCCCTCGAGCCCGGGTTCGTACTGACGGTCGAGCCGGGCATCTACATCGCGACCGACGCAGAGGGTGTTGATGAACGTTGGCGCGGCATCGGCGTTCGTATCGAGGACGACGTGGTCGTCACCAAGAGCGGGCACGATGTGCTCACCAGCCACATTCCGAAAGAGATAGACGACGTCGAAGCGGCTTGCGCCTAGCGTCCGCTCGCTGCGTGCGGCCGCGTATCGCTGGGGCGGCTTGTGTGGTATGCCGCGCGGCATGTCAGTCGAACACACGATTGCTTTCGTTGGCGCCGGCAACATGGCGGGTGCGCTCATCCGCGGCCTGATAGGCACGGCCACCGTACCTGCCGACAAGATCATTGCCGCCGATCCCGATCGAGCTCGTCTGAGCTCGCTCGAAGCGGAGCTCGATATTGGCGTCACGACCGACAACGCGGAAGCCGTGAAAGATGCGACCGTCGTCGTGCTCGCGACGAAGCCTCAGGTGTTCGCCCAAGTGCTTCCCGGCCTCGCCGCCGCGGTGAGCCTGGACACGCTTTTGATTTCAATCGCCGCAGGCATCTCGACAGGCATGATCGAGCGAGCATTTCCCGATGGCTCGCGTGTCGTTCGCACCATGCCGAACACGCCCGCCCTCGTCGGTGCAGGCGCCACCGCGATCGCAGCGGGCACTCATGCAACCGACGACGACCTCGAGCTCGCGGAGACTCTGTTTCGGAGCGTCGGCATCTCGGTTCGCGTTCCGGAGGCGCAGATCGATGCGGTGACTGGCCTGAGTGGGTCCGGGCCGGCGTACGTATTCGCCATGATCGAGGCGCTTCGTGACGCGGGAGTGCGCGAGGGTCTTCCCGAAGAAACCGCGCTTCAGCTCGCGTCGCAAACCGTGTTCGGCGCGGCCCGCCTGCTGCTCGATGAGAAAGAAGCGCCAGAGGTGCTGCGGGACCGAGTGACGAGTCCCGGTGGAACCACGCGTGCAGGGCTGGACGCACTTGAAACGGCAAGCTTCGCGGACGCGATCATCGGCGCCGTGCGCGCCGCGACCCGTCGATCCGTCGAGCTCGGCAAGATGGCCGAAGGGGCACTGGACTAGCGCTCAACAGGGGGACGAGGCCCGAAAATCGCGGTCCCGATCCGAAGCATCGTCGCGCCTTCCTCGACGGCTTGTTCGAGATCGTATGTCATCCCCATGGAAAGCTCCGCCAAGCCGTGCGCCGCGGCCAGCTCTCGGAGCGCTTTGAAGAACGGCCGCGTAGCGTCGACATCCTCGAGAAGGGGGACGACGGTCATCAGCCCGCGTAGATCGACATTCGGCAACAGGCGCACCGCCTCGACCAGCCGTGGCACCTCTTCGGGCGCACAACCCGACTTCTGCGCCTCGCCGCCGACGTTGACCTGAAGCAACGCCTCAACATCGATCGCGCGCGTTGCCGCTCGCGCGGAGATCGCTCGAGCCAATCTCACCGAATCCACGGTGTCGACGGTGGCCCGGGCTCCCTCGAGGAGCTTGATCTTGTTGCGCTGGAGGTGGCCAATGAAGCGCCAAGTGATGTCGGGCAAATCGCTCAACGCGGAAGCCTTGGCCGCGAGCTCTTGGGCGTAGTTCTCGCCGAACACCCGCATCCCCGCATGGTACGCAGCCCGAATCGCCTCCTCGGGGTGCCCCTTCGAGACCGCGATGAGTTGCACCGACTGGGGATCGCGCCCCACCCGCTCACACGCATGCGCGATACGTTCGCGGACGCATTCGATCGCACCCGCGATGTCGCGATTCATGGCCATTGCTCCAGCGCACCATGCTCCACGAGCAAACCCACCACTTCGGCCGCCGGCAGACCCACCACGTTGGTGTACGATCCGTCGAGTCGCGTGACGAATCCGCTTGCGAGCCCCTGTATGCCGTAGGCGCCCGCTTTGTCACCGCTCTCGCCTGCGGCGACGTAGCGCTCGAGCTCCGCGCGGGACGCCGGCCTGAACCACACCCGGGTTTCCACGACGCGGCACTCGAGCACCCCGTCCCCGACCCGGCCAAGCGCCACGGCGGTTCTAACCACGTGGTCGCGCCCCGCCAAGAGCTCCAACATGCGCACGGCGTCAGCATCATCCCGCGGCTTGCCTAGTCGCTGCTCGTCGACGCACACGATGGTGTCCGCCGCAAGAACGTACGCACCCGCATCCAGGCAGGCTCCCAACACGTCCTCCAACTTCGCCCGCGCGGCTGCTCGAACGAACTCCACGTCATCCTTGATTTGAAGCGCTTCTTCATCGGCGCCGCTTGGTCGCACCTCGGTGGCGACTCCGAGCGACGACAGGATCTCGCGGCGACGCGGCGATGCGGACGCCAAGATCAGCGGACGACGCGCTTCGTTCACGCGCTGTCCCCGCGCTCTTCCATCTGCGCCCTGTAGCGCCGAAGATAGCTCTGGCTTACCTGTTCGGGGTCGAGCCGCAGGCATTTGGCAACCTCCGTCACGAATCCCCTAACGTAAACAGCCGCCGGCAGCGTCTCAAACTCGTCCTCCTCGATGCATCGCAGGTAGTTGATGCCGACCTTCGTTCGCTCGCTGATCTGTTGGAGACTGGTGCCTTGTGACTCGCGAACTGCGCGAAGAAGCGCCCCGCTGAACTCGGTGTCCGGCGTAATGCTCGGCGCCGGCGGCAGCTCGCCAGGTGGCACCTGCTCCTGCACGGTTTCGGCCTTTGTTTGCGGGGATTCGGGGAACACCGAGATCTCGTACGGACGCCGGCGCGCTGGATCGAGCAGGACATCATAGGCCTCATCGATTCGGGTGCGCGCGGCTTCGAGTCCCGCTTCGTCGAACAAGCCAAAGGTGACGAGGTTCTCCGGGTCGAACACTCCACACATGCGTTTGTACGCGCGTCGAATTTCCTCGTCTGTCGCACCGCGTTCGACTTCGAGCACGTCGTGATGTGAGCTCGGAGGCACCTCACGCCACGGCGCACGATCCCTGCGGCCATCCTGCGACGCAAAGAGCCGTCTTGCGATCTTTTCGATGTTGCGGCTCGCTCGACTCCCCGGGCTCTCGAGCAGGAGCGGCCTCCGCTTTCGGGAGCACGTCCGAACCGCGTCGTCATGCTCGACATAGCCGAGGTACTTCAGAGGAACGCCGTAGCGCCGGCGCACCGCAACGGTGACTTGGTCGCCGAGCTCTAGATCGGCGCGAAGGCGCGCTTGGTTGACGATGAACGGAAACTGCACGGCGCCCATACAGTCTTCCAGTGTGTGTCCCAGTTCCGGCCACTCTCGCTGTACGAGCGCGGCGATGTCGGAGGGCGCGGGCGTCTGACCGGCTTTTGCGAATGCAGCGTGAAGCGCACTCTGCTGTCGCTCATCCGAAACCTGTGCGAGGACCATGGCAGCAAACACCTTGCGCACTAGTCGGTATAGCCCGCTGACCGCGTTGGGCTCCGGCATCGTCAACGCGATCCTGTGGGTTGCGTCACACCAAAAGCGAATCGCCGCATCGGTCGCAGCGGAACCGAGGTCGACGACGGCAAAGTCCGCGTCGTGTTTTGCCAATCGGCTCCGCAGCTCTCGCAACGAGCTACGCCGGGCGCTCCCTCGATGAGGCTCGCTCAAGCCGCCGTCCACCAGTTGGAGACCCGGAATGGGTCCGTCGACCGGCTCGCGCGAGGGAAGCGTGTTGATCAACTCATGGTCGAGCGTGGCGGCTAGGCTTGCCAGGCTGCCCTCAGCGCCGAACGCAGGCGCGGGCGCGACGTAGGGTGCGACGCGGGGCTCGATGCCGAGCATGGCGTGAAGGTCGGCTCCGGACGGGTCCGCATCGACCGCGAGCACGCGCTTTCCGATGGTGGCCAGGTAGATCGCGAGGTTGCCGCTAAAGAGCGAAGTTCCAACGCCCCCTTTGGCCCCGAGGATCGCAATCGTAGTTGGGGGCATCGAGCGCTCTTACCAATCGCCCGTTTCCCACGCAACGCCCTCGGCAGTCGTCCTCAGTCGTTGCCGTCGTCGGTGGCCAGCAGCGCGAACGGGTAGAAACGAGGACAGCCGCCCTCGTCGGGCTCCTCATCGGCTTCGGTGACCTCCGCCTCCATCGGTGGGTCGGCCGGCTGCCAGCCCGCCGCTCCCGAAATCCGGCGCTTTCGGGCCTCTGAGGTCCGAATCCGTACTCTTCCTATAGGTGCGCTCATCCGTGGCTGGGTCGTCATCCCCCCTCCGATCCAAATCCGTGCTGCCTTTAACACTAACGGATGTTTCCGAAGAAACCAGAACGACAGGGCGCGTGGAACACAAGACTGATAGATTCCCCCGGAATCGTGGGGTCCCAGCCATCAGAAGAGGTGCTCGAAGGCGTGGTCGAGGACGTGCTTTTCCGTAGTGATGACGGAAGGTTTGCGGTGATTCGTCTCGCCACCGACAAAGATGATGAGCTCTCGCCGTCCCACACCGCGGTGGGCGACCTCGGGCAGATCGCCCCAGGGGAAAATGTCCGACTCATGGGACGTTGGACGCAGCATGCGGTCTACGGGGCTCGCTTCCGCGTAACGTCGTTCACACCCACGATTCCCTCCACCGAGCAGGGGATGATCCGCTACTTGGGCTCGGGCCTCATCCCCGGTATCGGCCCCGCCCTGGCCGCCCGGCTCGTCGAGCGCTTCGGGCCGGAGACCCTCGATGTCATTGCGACCCAGTCGGCGCGACTGCGCGAGGTGTCCGGCATCGGTAAGCAGCGTGCAGAATCGATCGCCAAGGCCGTTCGCCAGCGTCGTGTCGAAGCGGAGACGATGAGTTTTCTTCACGCCCTCGGAATGGGCCCGGCGACCGCGCGCGAGATTGTCCGCAAGTACGGCGCCGATGCTCCGCGTGTTGTGCGAGATGACCCGTACATCGTCGCCGAGCAGATCCGCGGCATCGGCTTTCGCACCGCCGACCGGATCGCCGAAGCGCTCGGGATCGCGGGCGATGACTTGCGGCGTGTACAGGGCGGCGTGCTGCACCTCGTCGGCAAGGCGGTCGACGAGGGCCACGTCTTTGCGACGCGCCGCCAGCTCCACGATGGCCTCGAGCAACTCGACGTTCCTACTGACGCTCTCGAGGAAGCTCTACGACAACTGCGGACGCGTGAGCTCGTCACCATCGAAGATGACGCGGTCTACCCGCCGCCCTTGTATCGCGCCGAGGTCCTCGTCGCAGACGCACTGAGTACGCTCGCGAACCGTCCCAAGGCGAAGCAGCCGGTCAAAACCCACGACCACACGCTCAGCGACACACAGCGAAGCGTCGTGGAGGCCTCACTTGGAACCCATCTCTTGGTCCTCACCGGTGGCCCAGGCACCGGCAAGACGACGACCGTGCGCGCGATTGTCCAGGCTCACGCCGCGCTCGATCGACGAGTGGCGTTGTGTGCGCCGACCGGGCGCGCGGCCAAGCGGCTGTCCGAGGCAGCGGGCATCGAGGCGAAGACGATTCATCGGCTTCTCGAGTGGAACCCCGCGACCGGTCACTTCAATCGCAATCAGCGCCTTCCGCTCGAAGCCGACCTCATCCTCGTCGACGAGGCTTCGATGCTCGACATCCGCCTCGCCTCGCAGCTCCTCGCGGCGATTCCTCCGAGCGCGACGCTCGCACTGGTCGGCGACATCGATCAGCTTCCGCCCGTTGGACCTGGCCAACCGCTGCGTGACCTGATCGCGTCTCGGATCTG